>MDSV01016149.1_pt1 | contig 12532 bp, 12 predicted proteins | sample 810851 | NCBI WGS metagenome assembly MDSV01 (sample SAMN05326640, study PRJNA326480) | marine metagenome | isolation source: seawater | place: Atlantic Ocean: North East | collected 2012
ACGTTGATAGGCTGGATGTGGAAGCGCAGTAATGCGTGCAGCTGACCAGTACTAATAGCTCAATTGGCTTGATTTATGCACTGAAAAAAATTTTATTTTAAGGATTAAAAAATTATTTAATTTATAAAATTTAAATTAAACTATTTTAAATTGATATTTTTGATATTCTTCAGAATATTCTCTCTCTAAAACACTAAAGATTTTGCGAGCATCTTCAATTGTTTTAATTATTTTTTTTTCGAACATATAATTTTGCCATCTCCAAACCTCAATATAAGGGTAAGATTTTTCTAGTTTTTTTACTTCTGAATTAAACTTTTTATTTAAAAGTTTTTCTATTTCGAAAACAACTTCTCTGCCAAATTGAGTTTGAAAATTATGGGTAGTTAAAAAAGATGAGTCGTTTTCACCGCTATTAAAAAAAACATAATGACCACCCTTCGTAATATGATTTAAAGTTATCATAGGCCAATCTTTGACTGATAAATTTTGAATATCTTCAATTTTCATAATATCACCAACAATTTTTATTTTGTCAGTGTTTTTGTGACTTTCATAAATTTGATTAATATCATGTAAATTTTCAAGTTTGTAGTTGTTATACTCGATATATTTTACTCCTGCTTTTCTATTGTATAAAACTTGATTTACTGAGTCTTTAATATGTTTTTGATTGGAATTTTTTGAAACACTCATTAAATGAAGATGCGCTCTGTCTAAACCTCCGATACAGGCACACATACCATGTTCAAAAATTAAAGTTTTTCTGTCATATTTTTTCTTAATAAAATTTTTAATTAATTTTATTAGAAATTTAACTTCATTTACGTCAACTTTATTTATTAAACCATAAGAAGGAATAAAATCTTTCGAAATAACTAAAATATATCCATCTGTGAAAGCACCGTAGCCTGAGATTAAAAAAAAATTCTTAGAATGTGCAATTAACCTATTAAATTCTGAAACTTTATTTAGGGGTCTTTTAGCTTTTTCACTATGAATTCTAAATTGTTCCCACGATAATTGATCTATTACAGAATCCATGTTTTTCCTTTCTTATTTATTTATAATTTTTCTTACCGTTTTACGTGAATTATTAGTGATAGCTTTTATTATCGTTTGTCTAGAAGGATTAAAGTTATAGGATATAATTCCTGGAGCATATATTTGTTCCGTCAACATAAAGTTCTTATCAGTTATAAAACCTCTTTTGTCAAATTTATTTGTATTTGATTTTATAGATTTGATTAAATTGGACTCAAAATTTAATTGATCTAAGTTAACAGGACCTGATACGTTAACAACAATATCACTCTTAATTATTTTATTATTATCAAGTTTAACCAATATATTTTTTTTTGAGGTATCTATAGAAACTGCTTTACCCTTTACCATTTTAATTATATTAAACTTATCAAGATATTCTTTTGCAGAAATTGGTTCAGGATAGGTGAATCTGGTTATATTTCTAATTTTTGGGAATATAAAAAGATTATATATATTTTTTTCTTTCTTATTAAGTTTTTGAATAGACTTATTTAAGATTTTTTTGCTAAGAATTTCTGTCCAGACATCATATTTATTAAATTTTTTATCTCTAGCATTTTTAAATTCTTTTTTTAATAAATTTAAAATCTGAATTGCTTTTTTAATTTTATCAATATGTTTGTTTGTAAAATAATTAAATTTATATTTTCCTACTTTATTTGAAAATTTTGCTTTATTTAATGTTGCAAGTTTTTTTGAAATTACGTTTATTGAAATATTATAATGTTTTTTGAAAATTAGTTCTTTTAACTGAAGCATAGTTTCTAATAAACCAGCTTTATTACCTATAAATGTGATAATAATTTTTTTTTCTTTATTTTCTAATTTTTTTATTTTTCTCAACAGATTATGAGTGCCTCCCTCTGAATAAAAATCCCAAATATAATTTTTATTTAAACCTTTGCTTGCTATATTAATTTTTTTTGGTGGTAACAATCCATTTCCCAATATCATTTTTTTACATTCAAAAAACTTAACTTTCCGATCTAATTTTTTTATATAAATATTTTTTTTATTAATATTGATTTTAAAAGCATTAAAATTTTTTTTTGTTTTTATTATTAAATTTTTTTTTTCAAATTTTATATTTTCTGCATTACCTTGATAAAAAGAAATTTTGAGTTTCTTTTTAAATTTTATGTTAAAAATATCTAAAATCTTATCTTCAAGATAAAAAGAATAAACAAGTCTAGGAAAATAAATTTCACCAGAAATTTTTTTTTTAAATAAGTTATTAATATTGGCTGACAACCAATTATTGAGCTGATAACTTGGATTTTCTTTCACAAAATCAACTATTTTTTGAGTATTTTTTTTATTTTTTATCCATGATTTAAAGGATGGGTGTGACAATCTCAGAGGATTGTTAAAAAATCCAAATTTGGAACTCAATTTACTATAAGCCACACCACCTGGAATATTTTTTATATTTTTTTCAATTATGGCAATGTTAAATTTCTTATTTTTATTTATTTTTTCTGCAATTGCATATAACGACTCTACTCCAATCACTCCAAAACCAATTATTGCCAAGTCATATTTCATTTAACGATTAAGAATAGATTTGTTATTAAGAAGTTTACTAATATTCGGATGCATTAAATATTCAGGTATTTTTTTATTTTTTTTCAATAAATTTCTTATTTTTGTTCCACTTATCATTTTTTTTTTTAAATTTTTACAATTTTTTTTATAACAATTTTTATTTACAATTTTTCTGCAACTTAAGCAAAAATAAGGCTCTCTTTGTGCAATAATTTTGATCCCCAATTTTTTTTCATTTTTTTTACAAAAATTTTGGGAACTATACTTTTGATAAAAATTTTTAAAACCAGCATGATCTCTTCCAACCCAAAAATGTGAACATCCATAATTTTTTCTTACTAAAGCATGTAAAGCAGCTTCAAGAGGCCCTCCATATCTTGGATATGAAAAATATGGAGCATAAAAGGCTTTATTTTTTTCATACATTTTTATTACAATTTTGTTACTATTTACAATTACCTTATCCAAGTACTCGTTTTTTTTATATTGACCAATAAGCGGTTGTATTAAAATATTTTTGTATTTATTTATCATATAAATATGGGCCCATTGGTGCGCGGTGTGGGGCACATTACGCGTGTGAAATCCGGCGAGTATTTTTTTATTTTTAATTTTATATTTAAATTCCTTAGGTGATATAAAATTTTTATGTTTAAGTTTCTGTTTATTTAATTTTTTATATTCAAAATCCAAGTACGCAAAATTTTTTTTTATATGTTTGATGAAATATGGATGTTTTTTAAAATTACTACCAAAAATTTTTTCCCCAATGACTTTTGATTCAATTTGATAAATATCCTTTATTTTAATTAAACATAAAAAATTTTTTCGATAAAATAATTTTAAATATTTGTGGCTCTTAATTCTATTAAAATTAATTTTGTCTATAGCAAAAAAAATTGGCAGAGGAAAAAATTTTTTTTTAATTTTTTGCGCAGTGAGAATATTCTTAAATTGCTTGTGATTTACAAAATTTTTAAGAGGATAAAATACACCATGATGTAAATTTAATAAGTCAGAAAACTGTTCTTTGTTGATATTAATATTTATCATTTATATAAATTTGATGTTTGTTTAAAACTTCAAATCTTGTTATTTAGATTTCCTCCAACAATGATCTGATTAATAGAATTAGCTAAGCCTGTTTTATTGTTGGCACCAACAATAGCACCACAAATAGACGAATTTTTAAAAGCTGGAGAATTACTTTCATTTGTTTTAATTTTTAACATTTTTTTTAAAAAAATTTTTTTATTTAATCCAATTACTGAGTCATAATCTCCACACATACCGAGGTCTGTTTGATAAGCAGTGCCTTTGGGTAAGATCATTGCATCTGAGGTCGGAACATGAGTATGTGAGCCAAATACTAATGTAGATTTACCATCAAATAAATGACCTAATGCCATTTTTTCTCCAGCAAATTCTCCGTGAACATCTATTATTATATAATCACAATTTTTTTTTAATTTTATTTTTTTAATTACTGACTCTGCAGCTGTAAATACATTTCTGGATTTTATCATGAAGTAATTCGTCATTAAATTAATTACACAAATTTTTTTCCCTTTTTTTTTGAAAATATTCATTCCGACTCCTGGTAAATTATCAGACATATTTAATGGTCTTAATAATCTTTTTTCGGTTTTGATGTATCTTAAAATTTCTTTTTTATCCCAAATGTGATTTCCTGATGTTATAACGTCAATTCCGATATTAAATAATTTTTTTGCATTATCAACCGTAATACCATTAGCATCATTTGCTGAATTTTCTCCATTCGCAATTATAAAATCAATTTTATTTTTTTTTTTTAATAACGGAATTTTTTTTTCTAATAATTTTAATGATGAAGGGAAAATGTCACCTAAAACAAGAAATTTCATTATTTATTTAATTTTTTGATTTCCTAAACATTATTGAATGAATCACGAAATTTATAAATCTTATTTAGTTGCATTATACTAATAAAGAATACATAGTATTTATGCAATAAAAACTTAAAAAATATAAGACAAAAAATTAATTTTTAATAAAGAAATTCTTATCTTTTTTAATAATTTTTTCGATTATTTTTTTATAATTTTGCGTAGATATAACAGAGATAAATCCTCCATCAAATTTTTTTATTTTTAGTTTCTTTGACTTATGTATTATTTTTTCAAATTTTAATGTTGGATGAGGATTTTTGAATTTTTTTTTTTTAACAAATAGATATGAATTAAAATTTTTATTTTTATTATTTATTCTAATTTTACCCTTAAATTTTTTGTTGTATCTATAATTTACTTTTAGAGTTCTCTCTACATAATGTATGAATGTTGATGTTGGCCCTATATTTATAAAGCATATTTTACCTTTTTTTTTGTCTAATTTTGAAAAAAAAGAATCTTCATCGTAAGGATCATAATTTTTAATATCAGAAAAAAATTTTTCTTTCTCAAAAATTCCTACTGCAAGGTTAGGATCTGAATAAATTTTAAGATTTTTCTTTTTTAATATAAAATCACTAAATAAACCACAATTAGTTTTAATATTATTTTCATCAAACAACTTTTTTTTTGTATGTTCATAGGTGAATATTGGTACAGAAAAAGTACCATTTTTTCCGACTAGTTTAAGAAAACAATTCAAAAATATATCACAAATTCTTTTTGGATTTTTTATATTAAAATTCTTAAAGAAAACCATTCTAGAATGACAAAAAATAGAATCATTTTTTTTAATCCCAAGACTCTTAAGGCAATTAATAATTCTATTTTGATAATTTTTTTCTATTGATTTTATCATTTATTAAATCAGCCATGCCTTTGATTGTTCCTACGGTATCTTTTTGAAGGTCACTCTGTGAAATTTTGACATTAAACTTCTTTTCAATAATTGATATCAATTCAAATATCTTAAGAGAGTCTATGTACTTTTCATTCATGAAATAAAGATTAATTTTTTTTTTGTTATATTTAATTTTTAAAAACTTAAATAGCCATTTTACTACAAATTCATTTGGCATCTAAAGTATACCAATACATCTAGCTGGTGAACCATCAGAATGTTGGATATTTAAAGGCGCACCAATGAAATAAAAATTTTTTTTAGTAATCTTTTTTAGATTTGTTAGATATTCTATAATCAATACGTCATTCTTTAAAAATATTTTATGATTTTCACCATCTTTATATTTTGTAAAAGAATTCTTTGGATTATCAGGCTGCGGACTATCAAAACCAACAAGTTTTATACCTTTTTTGACTAACCATTTACATAGGCTTGTATCAAGATAAGGGTGATCGTAAAAAAAATTTTTCTTACCATAATATTTATCTGTCCAATCAAATCTAAAAATTACAATTTTACCTTTAAAGTTTTTGATTTTGTTTTTTACATCCTTAATAGTTACAATAGATTTTTTTGTTTTTTTAATTAAATTTATCAAAATTGCGTTTCCACAAAAATGACTGATATCGAACTGGTCAATTGTTTTCCCGTTTTTGATAAAATGTCTAGGAGCATCAATATGAGTACCTAGGTGACTGCCAATTTGAATTGTAGATACTTCGCGATTATGACTGTTATGAGAAGCTGACTTAATTCTTTTAAATTTTGGATGATATTTCTTATGATAAGTTTGCATTCCTTCATAAAACATTAAAGATAAATCAATAATTTTTAATTTTTTTTTCATATTTTTTTATAATTTTATTTAAATGATTGATATCAGGTTTTCCAATTTTTGTTAGAGGAATTTTTTTTAAAAACAATACATCATCAATTTCCTTAAATGATTCTTTAATTTTATTTTTCAAAAATTGTAAATTTATTTTATTTTCCGGCACAATTATTACATAAATTTTTTGATTCAAACTTTTATCGCTTACTCCCAAAACAATTGCTCTATTCACAGATTTAAAATTTTCTATTTTTTCTTCGTAGTATTTTGGACTGTAATTTATTCCATTTTTAATAATTATATTTTTTTTTCGACCTGTAATTTCGAGATAGTTTTTTTGATTTATTTTAGCAAGGTCTCCTGTTTCAAATATTTTAGAATTTCTTATTTCAACCTCATTATATTTTTTTAGATAACCATCAAAAGTAAATCTAGAGTTAATGATTATTTCATTTTGATCTGTAAGTTCATATTTAATACTTGGTAATAATTTTCCTGATTTATATATTTTAAAATTAGTTGAATTTGTGCTTATTAATAGCTGCTCTGTAGAACCATAGCTCTCTAAACATTTTACTTTTAATTTTTTATAAAAAGCATTATTTAATTTTGTTGGAAATGGTGCAGTACCAACAAATATCATTTTTAAATTTGATTTAATTTTTCTTAACAAATTTTTATTACAATTTAATTTATTTAAAAAATCTATTAAAGACGGAGTTGCCCAAAAATAATTAATTTTATTATTTTTCAAAAGCTCAAAAAATTTTATGGAAGTATTGATATTATAATTTTTAATTAAAAATAAATTTGACTCAGCCAAAAAAGGGCACAAAATGGAATTTAAAAAACCTGCCATATATCCCATAGGTAAAAAATGTAAAAAATTATATTTTTTTTTTATTTTAGTAAAATTATTAAAAACTATAGCGTTATCAATTAAATTATCAAAAGTATGACATACTCCTTTAGGCTTGTTTGTTGTTCCAGATGTAAAAAAAATTGCATAATTTTTTTTAAATTTTCTCTTTATATTCATTTTAGTATTTTTAGATTTTAAAAAATTTGTTTTTAAAATTAAATTAGGTTTACAAAAATTTTTTATATAATTTTTTTGTTTTTTAGAAAGTGCTCTGCTTAGGGGCACTATTGATATTTTACTGAAAATGCACGCAAAATAAATTGCAATAAATTCTAAAGAGTTTGGTAAATCCACTAAAATTAAATCATTTTTTTTTAATTTTTTTTTTTTAAAAAACCCTTGAATTTCTTTTATTTTTTTAAGTAGATCATTAACTTTATATTGCCTTTCATTTTCAACATCATTAATTGCAATATTTAGTTTATTTTTTTTTAGTAGATTTTTTAATAGAGTCGTTTTGTTCTGTGCCATAATAGTGACTGTAAATCCTCTTCCAACTACCAATCTTACCTTTGTTAAATAATTTTTTTGCAATTACTTCTAAGTCTTTTTCTTTAGCATTTTTCTTATTTTTTTTACAATGCTCGATAATTAATAATCTGGGATCTACAGAATATTTTTTTGCAACATTTTCAATTGCTGGCATAAAACTACTATGAAAATAGCTCATACCAGAAATTAAATCTAACGAGCTCAAACCTTTTCTTCTAAAAATATGTGCAATTTCTTTTTCTGAAAAACTCATAATTTTTAATTTATCAATATTTTTCTTAATTCCATTTCTTTCAAGTAAACATAAAAATGTTTCTAAAGGTGTATTTCCTGAACTTCTACCTAAACCTTGCATGGATACATCAATTAAATTAAATCCAAGTTTATAAGCATGTAAAGCATTGGCGCAAGACATACCCAGATTGTCGTGACCATGGAATCCTAATTTAATATTTTTGTTAAATTTTTTAATATTATTGAAATATTCTTCTATTTCGTTTGGAAACATACTTCCAGAAGAGTCAACCAAATAAATTAAGTCACTTCCAAATTCGTGGGCCGCTTTAACATATCTTAAAAATTTTTTTGGGGTTACCAAATATGATTTCATAAAATTTGAAGCCACAAAAATATTTAATTTTTTACATAAATTTATGAATCTTTCTTGTTCTTTATAATTTTCAATATTTGTTCCTACTCTTACAAATTTTACCCCATAGTCTTTTGCCATTCTAATATCATCTAATGATGCAACACCCGGAATACAGAAGACACCCCATTTTGCTTTTTTAATAACCTTTGAAGCAACTTGGCAGTAACTTTTATCACTTTCTTTTGCTTTAAATTTTTGAATTCTTGATGCGCCTAAACCTATACCATGTCCAATTTCAATAAATTTTATTCCTGAACTTTCTAATACATTTATTATTTTTTTTGTATCATTTTTTGTAAATTGAAAATTATTTACATAGCTACCATCTCTTAGAGTACAATCTAATATTTCTGGTTTGTTTAGCATCTACTTTTTTTTTATTATAAAGGCACTTGGGTGATCAGAAAATTGAAATTTTTCTATACTATTTTTACCAATAACACTATCTATAATATTACTTTCCGAGGGTGAAGTAGGATTATTATAATGATCTAATATCATTACCCCATTCTTTAAAAGTCTGGACCAAAAAAGAGGAACAGCATTTTCAAGCACTTTTTCGGTTCCACAATCAATAAAAACGTATTTAAATCTAAGCCATTTATTCTTATTAAAGAAACTTCTTAAATTTTTTACTAAATCTATTTTAATGATTTCAGTATTATTTAATTTTAACATTTTGAGATTCTTTTTTAACTCTATGTAACTTGATTTATATTTTCCTTGATGTTCTTTTTTGTCATTTTTACCCTGCACATGACCTTTAAACCAATCGAATCCATAAACTTTTGTTCCAGAATTATTTTCTAAAATCTTAACTAACTTAGACATAAAAATCATAGAACTACCTTTCCAAGTACCTACATCTGCAATGTGACCTGATAAATTTTGAACCTTTTTAAACAATTCATAAAATTGAAGGTGTCTTGCTAAGTTTTTTTCACCCAAGTATATTGGAAATTGAAAAATAATTTCAGTCGAAGGTATTTTTTGTTTTTCAATATGTTTTAAAAAATTAAAATAATCTTTGTCATCTTTGGATTTTTTTTTTTTTAATCTTTGATTTAAAGTTTTAATATTATCAAATTTCATACAGAGAGCATTAAAGTGATGTTATATTAATAAACTTTATTAAACATTTGAATTGTTTATTCAACAAGAAAATCAACCGATAAGGAAACACTTTATATATTTACTAAATACTCTATAAACCAGGTCTTATGAAAAAAAAAAATTCAAATTATAACTACTTTGGGACCATCAAGTTTAAATCCGACATTTTTAAAGTTTTCAAATAAGAATATAGATTTATTGAGACTCAATATGTCCCATATTGAACCAGAAGAACTAGAGAAAAAAATTAAGTTTATTAGAAAGTTTACTAAAACTAATATTTGTGTAGATACTGAAGGTGCACAAATCAGAACTAAAGTTCTTAAATCAAGAGATTTGAAAAAAAACCAAAATTTAAATATTTCAAGATTTAAAGATAAGAAATTTTTATCCTTATATCCTCACGAAATTTTTGGAAAATTAAAAGCAAAAGATATTTTAAATATTGGATTTAATAATCTCCTAATTAAGATTAAGTCAAAAAAAAAGGATTTAATTACTGCCAAAGTAATTAGAGCGGGTAAATTAGAAAATAACAAAGGTGTGCATGTCGAAAATAGAAAAATTAGGATTAATTTCATCACAGAAAAGGATAGAAAAGCAATTCTGATAGCAAAAAAAAATAATGTTAAGCATTTTGCTTTATCATTTACTAATTCAAGCAAAGATGTTGAAAATTTTAATTCAATTTTAGGAGATAATTGTCAAAAAATTTTTAAAATAGAAACTAAAAGAGCAGTTAAAAATTTTAATAAAATTATTAAAAATGCAGACAATTTTTTAATTGATCGAGGAGACTTATCCAAAGATATCTCTGTAGTTGAAATTCCAACAATTCAAAGAAAATTAATGAAGATTAAAAAAAACTTTAAAAACAAAAAAATATTTGTAGCAACTAATCTTTTAGAAAGCATGATTGAAAATAATTATCCAACAAGAGGGGAAGCAAATGATATTTACTCTTCTTTAGAAATGGGCGCAAATGGTTTAGTTTTAGCTGCAGAAACGGCCATAGGCAAACACCCAACCAGTTGTGTAAAATTTATTAAAGAGATGATTTTAAGTTTTAAAAAATATTAAATTATGCAATGGCTTAAAAAAGTATTTAAACCAAAAAATTTTATAAAAATTTTAATTAATCCAAATTTAGCTGTTGCACATTTTAAATATTCTATCAGTAGAATTTTACACGATTTTTTATTTATTTTTTATAAAAAGCATAAATTTAATATAGTTTTTATAGCTGGATTACCAATGTCAGCTACAACTAAAATAAAAAATATGCTTGGAAAAGTTCCAGGTTATTTTACAAGATATACACCAATGCCTTACGATGTTGCTGTAAATCAAGATATTTCACAATCGGCCTTTCGTTACGTCCCATCTTGGAGTTATACTCTATTTAAAACTCATTTAAATCCTTGGGAAGAAAATATAAAATTAATTAAGCGAAATAATGTCAAAAAAGTTATAGTTTCGTACAGAGATTTAAGAGATGTTGTTGTTGCCAGATATAATAGATTAATGAAATTTCCAAAAAAAAAATATGAACCTCACTATGCGGAGTATCATAAAATGACTAAAGAAGATGCAATAAATCATTGCATAGATGTTGTTGGAAAAAATTATCCGAAATGGATATATGGCTGGTTTAAGGTAAGTCAATCGAATACAGATTTTGTTCACTTTTGTAGGTTTGAAGATTTAATTTCAGATCCGAAATTAGAATTCATTAAAATGATAAATTTTTACAACATAAAATTAGATGATAAAAAAATTGATCAAATAGTAAAAGAAACTGAAGGTAAAAAGGACATGGTAACTAATGTTAATGAGGCATTAATTCTTCCATGGGCACATTCTTCAAACTTTAGGTTAGGTAAAATAGGAAGTTGGAAGGATGAGTTTTCATTATCAAATATAGAAAATTTTAAAAAAATAGCAGGTTCTGACTTAATAAATCTTAATTATGAAAAAGATTTAAACTGGTAAAAAAATAACTCTTTGATTGTTATTAATATTAATTCATAATAGATAAATAAATATATATAAATCCATAAACTAAAACTATTAAGTAAAGAATTCTTGAATAATTTGTAAAATTTATTTTTTTAAATAGTAAATTCGAAACATAGAAGCTTAATAGAGCAAAAATAATATAATAAAAAATATATTTGTTTAAAGTAAAAACATTAATAATATTTAAAACTAAAATTTGTGTTATACCAAATAACAAATAAGCAATAGCAATAGATTTTCTTACTTTAAATTTTTTTCCATAAAAATATTTTGATGAAAAGATTGATATAAATCCACCACCAAGATTTGACATACCGTGAATTGAACCAATAAAAAATAAAACAATTTTATTAGAAATTATCTTTTTAAGTTGAATTATTTTAAATTTAAAAATACTTATAAATGATAGAATTATCATGATAACAGCTATCAAAAAATTTAGATAAAAATTAGAGATAAATAATATTACAATTGGTAAAAAAATAATTGTTCCAGGTAAAGAAAATTTTATAAATTCTATAGTAAATTTTTTAACATCATGTTTTTGTGCTGTAATTACTTGAATTAAGCTAATGCTACATGAAATTGGCAATAAAACAGATAATATATCTGAATATTGATACCCTAAAATCATTAGTGTAGGAGTTCCAAATACTAACAAACCTATTCCAAAAACAGACTGAAATATAATCAAAAAGAGAATTATAATAGTCTCTAAAATAATCATAATTATTAATTAGTGTTTAAAAATTTATATAAGATCTTATTTACTTCAATTACTCCATTTTTTTGAATAATTTTTCTATATTTTTTTAGTTGTAAATTTATCAGTGATTTATTATTTAAAATTTTATTGATATATTGTTTTAAATAATTTGCTTTAAAGTTATTAATAAGAAATCCACATTTAATTTTTTGAAACATACTTATATTTTTATTTTGATGGTCGTTTATTGGACTATAAAAAATTATGCAATTATTTGCTATTCCATCATAAATAGTTCCACCACCTGCACAAAATAGTAATGAAGATTTTTTTAGTATAGAGTGTATTTCTCTTGGTTGATTATATGCG
>MDSV01170392.1_pt1 | contig 12531 bp, 12 predicted proteins | sample 810851 | NCBI WGS metagenome assembly MDSV01 (sample SAMN05326640, study PRJNA326480) | marine metagenome | isolation source: seawater | place: Atlantic Ocean: North East | collected 2012
AGTTAACTCCTTTTTCTCGGTTATCTTCATATATTAATATATTAACTTAGGATACACGCGAGTATCCTTTGGCAAAGTTCAGCTATTTAAATCAAAAAAACAAACGATAATTTAACATTATAAATTTCTAATCATTCTCTAACAAATATCCTTTTAAAAAATCATTTTTAATTAATTTTTATCATTCAGAAGATAAATTCATTAATTTGTTAGCCAATTATGAAATTTTTAGACTTAAAAACACAACAAAATCGCATTAGAAAACCTCTTGAGAAAAGAATTAGTAGAATACTTGATCACGGATCATATATTATGGGTCCTGAAGTATTTGAATTGGAAGAGAAATTAGCAGATTATTGTGGTGTAAAACATGCTATTTCATGTTCTTCTGGAACAGATGCGTTGTTAATACCTTTAATGGCTTTCGGCATAGGTCCTGGAGACGCAGTGTTCACAACCCCTTTTACATATGTCGCAACTGCAGAGGTAATTTCTATTTTAGGAGCAACTCCAGTTTTTGTTGATGTTTATGAATCAACATTTAATATCGATTGTGAAAAATTAGAAATTGAAATTAATAAAGTTATCGAAAAAGGAAAGCTTAAGCCAAAAGCCATTATACCTGTAGATTTATTTGGACTACCTGCAAGATTTAGATTAATAAATGAAATTGCTAAAAAATACAATTTAAAAGTTATTGAAGATGCAGCTCAAAGTTTTGGAGGTTCAATCAAAAATAAAAGAGTTGGTACTTTTGGTGATATAGCTGCAACCTCATTTTATCCAGCAAAACCTTTAGGCTGTTATGGTGATGGGGGAGCAATTTTTACTAATAATGATGCACTAGCAGAAGAATGTAGAGCCATTCGCATTCATGGAACCAAAGATGATAAATATAATAGTGAAATGATTGGTCTAAATGGAAGGCTTGATAGTATACAAGCAGCAGTTTTATTAGAAAAACTATCTATTTTTGATGAAGAACTAAAAATGAGAAATGATGTTAATAATCATTATCGAAAACATTTAAATAATGCTCAATACCATCCAAAAAATTATCAATCTTCTCATGCTTTATTCTCAATTGTATTAGGATCTAATAAAAAAAGGAACGACTTAATTGTAAGGCTTAAAAACAATGAAATTCCATCAGTAGTATATTACAAATTCCCTATTCACTTAATGAAAGCTTTTGAGTATCTAGGCTATAAAAAAGGAGATTTGCCAATTTCGGAGAAATTATCAGATAACATAGTTAGTCTTCCCATGCATCCTTACTTAATTAAAGAAGATATTAATTTGATTCTTGATACTGTAAGGAATAAATGATGAAATATGTTGTTACAGGAGGAGCAGGATTCATTGGATCTAATCTTGTTGACAAATTAATTACTGAAGGTAACGAAGTTCACGTAATTGATAATTTTAGCTCTGGTAAAAAAGAGAATTGTAATGATAAAGCTATTTATCATGAATTAGATATTTCATTTCAAGATAATATTAATCCATTACAAAAAATCCTCAAAAATACTGATTCAATATTTCATTGTGCTGCTCTAGCAAGAGTCCAACCATCAATTGATAATCCGATTAGATATGAAATAAATAATACAATGGGAATTATGAATGTTCTTAAGTCTGCTTCTGATGTCAATGTTAGAAGGTTAGTTTACAGCGCATCATCGTCTGCTTATGGTCCAACGGATACCCTGCCATCAAAAGAAGATGATCCAGTTAATCCAATTTCGCCTTATGCAAACCAAAAATATTATGGTGAACTTTGTTGTAAGATGTTTTCAAAAGTATATAAAATTGAAACTATTTCGTTGAGATATTTTAATGTCTACGGAGAAAGGCAAAATCTTGGTGGTGCTTATGCGACAGTTGTTGGAATTTTTATTAATCAACTTTTAGAAGGTAAGGCACTGACAATTAACGGGGATGGAACTCAAAGAAGAGATTTTACATATGTTGGAGATGTAGTCAATGCAAATATACTAGCTGCACAATCATCAAAGGTCGGAAAAGGTGAAGTTATAAACATCGGTTCTGGAAAAAACATATCAATAAACAGTTTAGCTAATATGTTAGGTAAAAATAAAATATATTTGGATCCTGTTAATGAACCATTTGCTAATTTAGCTGATATCACTAAAGCAAAAGAATTATTAAATTGGAAACCATTAGTCAAATTAGATAGATGGATTAAAGAATATAAATTAAGTAATAGGATGAATTAATAAAAATGAGTAAAAGAATTTTAATTACAGGTGGAGCAGGTTTTATCGCACATCACATTATTGATAAAATTTTATCTACAACTGATTGGGAAATCGTTACATTGGATAGGCTAGATTTTAGCGGCAATCTTAACAGACTTAAAGAGGTTGTCTCTTCATATTCTGAGACTGATCAAAAAAGAGTAAAAGTAGTACATCATGATCTAAAAGCTGAATTAAATCCTGAAATTGCAGCTACTATTGGTCATATTGATTTAATTAGCCATCTTGCTGCTGGTTCACATGTTGATAGGTCGATTACTTACCCATTAAAGTTTGTTATGGACAATGTTGTTGGTACTGCTCATATCCTCGATTATGCTAGGAAGCTAGATAAATTAGAAAGGTTTGCTTATTTCAGTACAGATGAGGTTTTCGGACCTGCGCCAAAAGGAATTAATTACAAGGAAAATGATAGGTATAATTCAACAAATCCCTACTCTGCTTCTAAGGCCGGGGCAGAAGAGCTTGTAGTAGCGTACGAAAACACTTACGGTTTACCATCTTTGATAACTCATACAATGAATGTCTTTGGAGAGAGACAAAATCCAGAAAAATTTATACCAATGGTTATAAAAAAAGTGAGAGATAATGAATTGGTTACTATTCATGCAAACACAGAAAAAACTGTAGCAGGCTCAAGACATTATATTCACGCAGAAGATGTTGCTAAAGCATTATTATTTTTATTTAATTATGACATTTCTTCTATTGAGCCAGATTCTACAGGTGCAAAGTGCCAAAAGTTTAATATAGTTGGCAAGGATGAAATAGACAATTTATCATTAGCACAATTTATAGCTAAAGCTCAAGGCAAATCCCTTAATTATGAGATGGTAGACTTTCATTCCCAGAGACCAGGGCATGATTTACGTTATGCGCTGGATGGAAAAAAGATGGAAAAAATGGGATGGTCTCCCCATTCTGCATATAGTAGATTAGAAAGAGTAATTGATTGGACCTTAAAAAATGATAGATGGCTCTCTATCTAGTTTTTTAAAAGAATTATAATGATATGAAAATAGCAATTACTGGAAGTTCAGGACTTTTAGGATCCACATTTTTATCTTTTTTTAAAAAAGAAAAAATTGATTTTTTTACCGTTGACAGAAAAGACTATAGTCCTAAAAATCCCCTTAGCGAGATAGTTGATTATTTTAAATCTAACAAAACTTCAATTATAATTCATTGTGCTGCTAATACTAATGTTGAATTTTGTGAAAAAAATGAAGAACAATGTTTTTATGATAATTATAGTTTAACAGAAGTTTTAACTCGTGTTAGTAAAAAATTAAATTTAAAATTAGTTTTCATTAGTAGTACTGGTGTTTATGGTAATTATCAATCAAATCCATATATTGAAAGTGATAATACACAACCAACAACTATTTATCATAAATCAAAACTATTAGCAGAAAAAATGATTGAAGAAGAGCTTCAAAATTATCTCATTGTTAGGACTGGCTGGCTTTTTGGAGGTACAGTAGATTCAAAAAAAAATTTTGTTGTAAATCGATTTATTGAAGCAAAAAAAAGTAATAGAAATATTTTTTCAAACATTGATCAAAGAGGTAACCCTACATATACTAATGATTTAGTTAATAACATTTATAAATTAATTGAAAATAATGTAATTGGATTATTTAATTGCGTTAATAAAGGAGATGCAAGTCGTCTTGATTATGTTTCTGAAATCATTAATTTATTCAAATTTGATGTCACTGTAAAAGGTGTTGAAAAATCTGATTTTAAAAGAAAAGCTAACGTTTCTGATAATGAAATGGCTCTAAATAATAGTTTATCAGAAATCAATTTAGATCATATGCCAAGATGGGAGCTTAGCTTAAAAAAATATATTTTATCATTAAAGTTATAATTTTAAACGCATATAATACTATTTGTAAACAATCTATTTAAAACTAAATTCAAGACATGAAAAACATATTTATTATTCTGTTATTATTTAGCATAACCTTAGCGCAGCAAATTTCTAGATCTGATATTGAAAAATTAGGAAAACTTCAGCTTGACAGTGTTAAATCTGAATTGCAATCTGAAGCAAAAGCTGCAATAGTTCAAAGTGTACCTTCATCTTCTGCAGAGCCTGTGTCTATTACATCTACTGCAGTTTCATTAGTCACTGGAGATTTTTTTGGATATAATTATTTCAAAAAAGATTTATCCTTTTTTGATAATGTTCCTACTCCTGCAGATTACAGATTGGGACCTGGCGATGAAATTACCGTATCATTATGGGGTGAACAAAATTCTAGATTGACTACAACCCTTAATAAGGATGGGGCTATATTTTATGAAAATATTGGATTCATAAATTTATCTAATAAAACCCTCCAATCTGCTGAAATTCTCTTAAAAGAAGAGTTATCAAGAATTTACTCATCTTTAAAAGATGATATTAACCCTACCATGCTAATGGTAGAGCTTGGGAAATTAAAATCTATAAATATATATTTTTCTGGTAATATTGAAAATCCCGGAATCAATTTAGTTCATCCTTTCTCTGATATTTTTTCAGCTATTATACAAGCTGGAGGAGTAAGTTCAAATGGTTCTTTAAGAAAAATACAATTAATACGAAATGGCAATGTTATTGATACTGTAGATTTTTATTCTTTTTTTATGGATGGAAAGAATAATTTTTCCAACATAAAACTGATTGATGGTGATGTAATACATGTTCCAACAATTGAAAGACGAGTTGCTATTTCAGGAGGTGTAATCAGACCTTCTTCTTATGAGCTTTTATCAAATGAAAAATTTACAGATTTGCTTAGGTATGCTAATGGTGTTACGCCTCAAGCATCATCAAATATTTTGCTAAATAAAACTATACCACCTCAGGATAGATTATCAGATGATAATGCCTACACTACTATTGCTACCAATTTTGAAAAAATTGAAACAATAGATTTAAACAATAGTGATTCTGCTATAGTTTTATCTATACAACAAGTTAATTCAGAAGTAGAAGTTTTTGGTCAAGTTAAAAGTCCTGGAACTTATCCAGCTAATAATATGAGCTTAAAAAACATCTTAGATATCGCTGGTGGTTTTGATGATCCAATTTTTAGAAAAACTATTGCTGAAAATATTGTTGTTTTGCGTAAAGATGAAGAAAATTTCTACGGTAAGGAAATAATTGTACCATATGAAGACTCCGATGATTTTAACCTTTCTGTTGATGATCAAATATTTGTTTACAAAAATATCAATTATGAGAATGTTTACACATACACTATTGGTGGACAAGTTAAGAGACCTGGGGTGTACCCTCTTAATACAACAAAATTAAAAATTGATGATGCTATAGAGCTAGCAGGAGGATTAACTGAATTAGCTAATCCAAATAATATTTCACTCAGAAAAGAATATCAGGAAGTTGATGAAATGGGTGATCTTAAAATTACTTCTAAAGTTGTCAACAATGCTGATGGAGATTTTATAATTGATTTAAATTCATTTATTAATGTATTACCATATGAAAACACTGTCAACGTTGAAGGAAATGTTTATAATCCTGGTTTAGTCGCATATTATGAAAATAAAAACTTTATGGATTATATTGAACGTGCCGGAGGCCTTAAAGAAAAATCATATAGAAAGAAAATTTATATCAAAAGAGCTAATGGCTCCATCGAAAAATCTTTTGGAATTTTGAATTTTAACAACAAAAAAGTTTTTCCTGGTGACACAATTTTCGTTCCTCGTAAACCTGAAAATTTAAGAAACTTTGACATTGCAAGTTTTACTGCAGATATATTAACTGTTTTAACCAATATTGTTGCAATACTATCTATTGTTGATAATAACTCTGATTAAAGATAATGAAATTAGTTCTTCTCCGTCACGGCGAAAGTCAATGGAACCTAGAAAATCGATTTACAGGATGGAAGGATGTATCATTAACAAATACCGGAATCAAAGAAGCTAATTTTTCTGGAAAACAATTACTTAAATCTAATATACAAATCAAAAGCGTATATACATCTCTCTTAAATAGAGCTACCGAAACCACAGACATTGTTGTAGATATTATTAATTTTCCAAAATCAAAAATCAATTACGATTGGAGATTGAATGAGAGACATTATGGAGCTCTGCAAGGACTCAATAAATCTGAGACAGCTAAAAAGTATGGAGAGGAGCAAGTACATATTTGGAGAAGAAGTTATGACGTACCCCCTCCATTTTTGAAAGAGGATGACCCTCGACATCCGCGCTTTGATAGTAAATTTAATAAAATTGATGAGAAACTCCCTATCGGAGAAAGTTTAAAAAATGTAATCGATAGATTGGAGCCTTTCTGGGTAGAATATGTTAAATATATAATTCAAGATAAGGGTAATCATTTAATTATAGCTCATAGTAATTCCTTAAGAGCGATTATTAAGGTCCTTGATAAGTTATCAGATACAGAAATTATATCCATAAATATTCCTACTGGCGTTCCATTAGTATATACATTAAATGATTCTGATTTGACAGTTTTACATAAAGAGTACCTTATTGATGATGATAAACTTAAGAAAAAACAAGATTTAGTAGCTAATCAAGGTAAAGCAAAATGAAGTTTGATTTTTCAAAAATTAAAGTATTAGTAATTGGAGATTATATGTTAGACCATTACATAATAGGTACTTCAAACAGAGTGTCTCCAGAAGCCCCAGTTCCTGTTGTTCTTCCGCAAAAAGAGTATTCAATACCAGGAGGGGCTGGAAACGTTGCAATGAACTTAAGATCAATTGGGGCTAATGTATCATGTTCAGGTATTGTAGGTGATGATATGTGGGGCAAAAAATTACTTTCACTATTAAATGATAAAGGCATTAATACTGATGGTATCAATATTATTAAGAATCATCCTACAACATTAAAAAAACGTATTTATTCAGATGGTAAACAGGTTGTAAGACTAGATACTGAGGTTTTTAAAGAATTTTCTAATCCTATTCATAATATTACTGATTATGATGTATGTATATTATCTGACTATAACAAAGGGGTAATAAAAAATGCAGAATTTGATGCTAACCTTATTATAGTAGATCCTAAAAAAGATGATTTTTCATTTTACAAAAATGCTAATATTATTACACCTAATCTTAATGAATTACAGCAAGCTACAAATGTTGAGGTTAGCGATGATAAGTCCATTGTAGATGCTTGCGAAAAGTTAATTAAAGAATTTAATTTTAATTATATAGTTGCAAAAAAAGGTGATAAAGGAATTACAATTGTTGGTAAGGCTCAGTATATCAAACATATTCAAGCTATAAATGTTAAAAATCCAGATGTTACAGGTGCAGGAGATACTGTTATTGCTGTTTTGTCTGTTATATATGCCCAAACTAACGATATCGAACTATCTGCCAGGATTGCTAATAATGCAGCAGCGATTGTTGTGGGAAAATCTGGTACTGCAACAGTCGATGTCAATGATTTGAAATAAGTAGTTGAATAACTAAAGTCATAGTATTTTAGATAAAGATAAACCAATCCCGATTTCTTCATCATTATTAAAAACAAGAAAATTTAACATGTGATTTATAGATATTTCTTTTTTAATAGCTAAATGATACTTAATAAAATCCGTTGTATTAATTTTTCTTGAAGCTTTGATTGTATAAAAGTATTTATTCAAAATTGGACCACTAACTCCGACATGAATAACTTTTGAAGGATTGATACCATTGTGAGTAAGAAATGGATTACCAATAGTATAACCTTTATAGCTCCATCCACCTTTATAAACAGTGTGATTATAGTATGCATCATTAACATATGGAGGGTTAATATTCTGATTCGTAGTATCTATATATTCAAAGAGAATATTAGTTTTTTCAATATAATTGATTAATTCTATTCCCCATAAACCATCCCACTTATTTGCAAATCTTAAACCACTAGTATCTTCAAAAAAATGCTGATAATAAAGCATTGTAATTTTACTTTTATTTCTTTTTTTAAAAGATATATCCCAAATACCAAGATGGTTTCCTATTGCATTTGGATGCCAACCTGGATCAGATGGTATTGAGCCATAATCTTCTTTCTTTCTATCTTCTGCAATAAAAACTCTAAGAAAATCACTAAAGCTATCTGGCTGACTACCATCATCGATAGTGCTTCCGCCCCACATTGCTTCATGTACAAATCCCATGCTCAATTCAAAATCTTTTTTATTAACATTTATATAGAGAAACTTTTCATGTAACATAGGAGGTCTATTATAAAATTCATTTTTATCAAAAATTGCATGAGAGATACCAAAATCAAAATTAAGCGATTCATTTCTTTTTACATATTTGGATGTTATAAAACCTATTTTAGGCATTGGTTGTGAGTTCTTGCTTATTAACATATGGCCTGAGCTAAGCTCATCATTTAAATAATTGCTAAAATCTCTATAATATTTGCCAGTACGAAGAACTGTTTTATCTGAAAAGCTATATTTAATAAATGATTCTCTTAGATAGCTACCATCTTTCTGAGAAATAACATCAAAAGTGTATTTAATTTTTTGTCTTTCTGTATTCCATTTTAATCGAAAATCAATTCCATTGGGTTTAATTCCAAAATTATTTTTTTCTAACCACCAAGAGTCTCTAATGTCGGGATTTGATAAAACTTCAAAATGTATTTTTTTTTCTTGGGATAACAGTAAGCTGTTAAAAAATAATAATAGGAGCAAAAAGTAATAAGGTGACTTATTTATTTGAAACTTCTTTCGATTTAACATAAAACTTCCAATCCATTACCTCAATCTGTGCATGTTTTTTTGAATCAAAAGATTGAAACTCTTTAGTTGGAAATACTCTTATTTCTTTACCATTTACCAATAAATCAATTGGCATCGTGAAGTTGTCATTCACATTATTCCATCTATAAAAATATTCTGCATCAGTTTGATAGTGTTCTAATATAGGTTGATTAGGGCTATAAAAATATTGTTGATAAAAATTTGTATAATCGTTACCAGTTTTTTCATAAACTTTTTGGAAAAAATCTTCTGTATTAGCAAATCCCTTTGCATTTTCAGTCATAAACTCTTTAAGTATTTGAAACCATATTTTATCATTATTAATTACGCTTCTTAATGTGTGCATTACCCAGGCACCTTTCATATATGTGTCACCGTGTAATGCCCAATGATTTTCGTTTTCTCTACCAACTATTGGTATTTCATTTACAATTCTATTTTTTAAAGTATTTAAATAATGCACCCCCACTTCATAGCTATCGAATTTATCCCCAAAAAATATTGCCTCTGAATAGACTTGCAACCCTTCATGAATCCATATATGTGTCGGGTCTGATGCAGTAACACTATTTCCAAACCATTCATGTCCAGTTTCATGAATAATCAAAGGATCAATTACTCCATACATTGGCCAACTCTCACTTCTTACACCATTATACATACTAAATCCATTACCATATGTTACCGCTGACTGGTGTTCCATTCCAAGATATGGTACTTCAATAAGTTTATACCCGTCATCATACCATTGATAGTCACCAAAGTATTTCTCGTAAAATCTGATTACCTCTTTTGATTGAGGAAAGAAATTTGAAGCTAATTCTTTATTATAATCTAAAACATAGTGGTTCATGAAATGTGTTTGGTTGTCTTTTAAAAAAGTATCTTGAACAGTTACATAATTTCCAATTTGAACTGATATGTTATAGTTATTTATTGGATTATTAACGAACCATTCATAGGATGTTTTATCACCAAGGTTTTTGATACTTCTTAATTTTCCATTTCCAACTGCAACTAAATTTGAAGGAACTGTATAAACCATTCTTACACTATCTCCCTCTGCAGTAATATGGTCTTTATTAGGCCACCAAATTCTTGCACCTTCTCCTTCACAAGAAACAGCAACCCAATCACGATTATCTTTATCTTTTGACCAAGTAAATCCTCCAGCCCAAGGAGGATTATCTGCGCTTTGAGGAATTCCTTTATAAAAAACAGTAAACTCAAATATTTTACCTTTTATGATTGTAGATGTAAAATCAATTAATACAGCATCAAATTCTCTGGAAAAAGACAATTCCTTATTTTTGTGTGTTATTTTTTTGATGTCTAGATTTTCAGCTAAATCAATCTGTAATTTATCTAAGTCCTGTATACTTTCAGCTTTGATTGTTACAAAACCTTCCAATGCTTTTTTATCAATATCAAAATCAATATTTATATCATAAAATGATACTCTATAAGATGAACGATACTCATTTAAATTGCCTATTAAGAGGTTGTTTGGAGTTAATTCTGGAAGATTGTATTGGTTTCCATGAGGCCTATTTTCTTGACAAGACAGTAAAGTACATATTAATACACTAAAAATTATTTTTTTCATAATAAGTCCTTGTTTTAAAAACGTTATTGGCAAAAATGATATAGTACAAAATAAGACAAAAAAGAAACCATAAAACGATAGCAAATGCTTCTTTAATTAGAAATAAGATGTATGCTATCATTAAATAAATGATCCATTTTATCCATGTAGGCTGAGACCATAATTTTAGCAGTGAATTCATTATTTAACCTCTTTTAAGTAACTATAATACTTCATTGATTCATTATAAATAGAATCATATTTATTCTCAATGGTAATATCTTTTTTTATATAATTTTGAAATCCAGTAGTTTGTATTACGTTGTCATACCAACATTCCCACCAAATACCATCATTTATATGAGTACCTTTTTTCCATTCAAGCATTGATTGATCATATTTGATATTAATTTTTTTACACCAAGATAATAAAACTTTTTCAGGATTGTTCAGCAGTTTACTTGAATCAATTATTGTATATGACTTATTTTTTCTTTTAAGAAACTTTATAATCTCATATTGCTGAGGATAACCCAACTCTTCTACGGAATTCAATTTATTTTTGCTACTGTAGGAGCTAATTACCTCTTTCGGGTGTCTCAATAAAATGGAATTTTCACAATTAGTTATCCATTCAATATTGCTTAAATCAAGAATATGATGTGCCATGTGTTTTTGATACCAGATTTTTTTACCTTCAGGTATTTTATTTATAAGATAATTGACAATTTGGTAATAGTCTGTAGAGTATTTGTTAATTATTTCAATATGCATTGGATGCCTAATATTGGTTTCGTTCAAATAATATGCATAAAAGGGTTCATCAGTTACAAATGTATCTCTTCTTGAAGACCATGACCTCATTAATGCTGTAGATATATTTCTAGGACCTGACCAACAAGCTACAATCATAAATTATTTATACTTTCTTGAATATGTTTGTTATAGAGATTTCTAATTTGATTTGTTAATGAACTAGACTTAGTTGAAAGTAGGTTTTTATCTTCAATTTGTGATACTGGAATTATTCCAGCAAACGTACCAGTTACAAACGCTTCATCACAATTTTTAATTTCATCAAAAGTAAAATCTTTTTCTAAGCAATCAATATCATTTTCTTCACAAATATATATCGCTTTACTTCTAGTTATTCCATTGAGGCAATATCCACCCCTTGAAGTCCAGACCGAATTATCTTTAATAAAAAAAAGATTTGTAGAATTACAAGTACTAATATTACCATGAGGGTCATTCATTATTCCTTCATCATAACCTAACCCATTTGCTTCAATACTTCCTAAAATACAATTCAATTTACTTAAAGTGTTATAGTGGGTACTTAAAATATTATGAGCAGGTCTTACTGTTGAAACTCTTCCAATACTAATTCCATTTTTATATGTGATAGGATCTGTTTTTTTAAATTCTGGTATGATAACCAATGTAATGGGGCCTAAATTTGCTTTTGGATTTTGGTATGGAGTAATTTTTTCTCCTCTTGAAATGATTAGCCTAATATGAACATCATTTTTCATATTATTTTTTAATAATACTTTTTTAATCTGATTAATAATTTCTTCTTTTGAAAAAGGGATATCCAATGAAATTCCTTTCGCACTTTCAAATAATCTTTTTAAGTGCTCGTTAATAAATACTAATTGATTGTTATGAAGTCTAATTCCTTCCCAAACTCCATCACCCAAAAGAAATCCACTATCAAAGACTGATATTTTAGCCTCATTTCTGTGGAATAGTTTGCCGTTTATATTAATAAATATATCAGCATTTTTATCATTTATGATATATGAATGGCTACTCATTTGTGGGCCCACAGGGACTTGAACCCCGAACCTGCGGATTATGAGTCCGTTGCTCTAACCAATTGA
>MDSV01174363.1_pt1 | contig 12531 bp, 11 predicted proteins | sample 810851 | NCBI WGS metagenome assembly MDSV01 (sample SAMN05326640, study PRJNA326480) | marine metagenome | isolation source: seawater | place: Atlantic Ocean: North East | collected 2012
TGGTCAAAAAGAGCAAAAAAATAATTAATAATTCCTAATAAAAAAAAAGAAGACAGTGTAAATAAAGAAGAATTAAAATTAATTCTTTTAAAAGAAGAGCCAAAAAAGAATAACACTATTAAAAGAAAAAACAAAAAAACAATTGTAGAAATATTTCTATTAAAAACAAAAAGCATACCTCCGCTACTCATAACAAGCATAAATACAAGTAGAATATCAACTAATTTATTTGAAAGCTTATAAATCACAACCGCTCCCATTTATTAGTCTTTTGATTAAACTGCTTAACAACCTTTGCTGGAGAGCCAACAGCAACAGAGTAATCAGGAATATCAGATAAAACAACAGAATTAGCTCCAATAACACAATGTCTTCCTACTTGAGCTCCAATAACACAAACATTTTCTCCAAGCCAAGTATTCTCTCCAATAATCACATTATTCTTAAATATGACTTCTTGTTCTTTAATTGGAATATTAATATCTTTATATTCATGTAAATTATCTGAAATATATACATTATCAGATATTAACACATTCGCTTTTATTTTTACATCCTTAATACACACGACATGAAATCCTCTTCCAACGTATACGTTATCTTCTATTATTAAGTTAGGTCTTACATTATTATTTTTTAAAGCTAAAAACCACGCATTAGTCTGAATATGGACTTTATTGCCTATTGAAATAAATTTAGCTCCGTTAATTTCAAAAGGAAATCGTAAAGTAGAATTAGAACCAAATTTATTAAAGCTTTTAGAATAAAAGATTAAAAAAAATAGCTTATATATTTTATTATTAATAGTTTGAATTAATTCTAACATTCTTTCCAGTTATTTAAATCCAAATTTAGCATTTTCTCTAACATCTGTATTTCTTGCTTAAAAAATTTAGTGTAAATTAATTCTCTTTCCTTTTTTAAAAGACTCTTTTTTACAGTTTCTTTATTATTCAAAGCATGTATAATATTACGTATTCTTTGCCTTAGAACAAGTGAAGGAAGAATAACTTTAGCTATTCTTTTGAAAACACTATCATTCTTTATAAATCTTTTTAACTTACGTGATTTAGCTACACTAGCCTTATTGCTTTCTACACTCAAATCTAATTTCTCATAATTTGGAAGATCTAAAAAAGATAAAATCTCTTGTATTATTTTTGACTTTTTCTCAACAAAATCTTCAAATAACACAAAATGAAACTTATCAATTGAGAAATAATTTAGATAATTAGAAATATGCTGTGCATATTTTCCTTGATTCACATAACTATATCTAAAACGTGTTATCTCATCTGCCTCTTTTAATCTATCTTTCTCGTTTAAAAGTGCTTCCATAAATTCTAAACTTTCATGCTCATCTCTTTTTGTATGCAAATAATGAGAATATGCTCTATCTATAGGGTTTCTCAAAAGAACTATAAATTTCATTTCTGCCCCAAAAGTTTCTACAATTCTTTTTGGACATAAAGGGGAACTTAAATATGTAGGGGTAAACTCTCCTAGTATATTAGAAGGAATCGCGTTTGAAAAATAGCTTCGTAAATACCATTTTTTTCCTTTATTATAATTATCTGAATTATCAAAAAAATGAGGTTCTTTAAAAGACGATACTGAAATTAAAGGATGTTGTTTTAAAATATTAAATAACGAAGTAGTAGCTGATTTAGCTGCGCCAATACATAAAAAATGAGGAGAGCTTAATTTAGCCATCTTGTTAAATCTCTATTAATTAAGTTTGATAATTTGATAATATCATTTTTATACTTCATTATAAGTGTTTTTCTAGTTAAATGTTTCATTCTTGGAGTCTTAGATGTAAACAGTATAATTATTCTTTTCCATATTATCTTCCGTATTTTCTTGGTTATTAATTTCTTAATTATCCTCTTAACAATATTATTATTTAATAGAAATGACTTCATAGTTTTACTTTTCCAAGACAAACCTCCAACATTATATTTTCTTTTAGTATTTACCTTTACAGAATCTTTGACTCCTAAGAAAGTAAATACTTTTTTTATTTCTTCTTCTGTGCTTTCTAAAAAATCATCATGCAGTATGATATGCACGTTATTAAATTTTTGCATGTATGCCTGAACCATATTATAATATAATCCCATGTCATAATACCTGATCATAGGTGTTATATTAGTATCTTTTATTAATCTTTCTTTTTCAGAATCTAATGCCTCTTCAAAAGAAAGCTCCTCTTTCATGCTTCTTGAAACATGTTGATAAGCTGAATAAGCACGATCTATTGGATTCCTTAGAATAATAATAATTTTAATTTGACCTCCTAAGTGCTTTTTTATATTTTTAATAGCCTCCTCAAAATAATATAGATAAAAAACAGATGCCTCACCAATTGCCTTTTCATCTTTTACTTGAGAAAAAAGATCTTTATAATCTTGCCAATTCCATATGCCTGAATGAAGCCTATCCATTACAGATTCTCGTATAAAAAATTGTGGTTCTTTCACATTCACCCCATCTCTAAATGAAGGCATAAAAATTTCAGGATGTTGATTAAGATAATTATGTAAAGAAGATGTTCCGCTCTTTGCTGCGCCAACAATTAGAAAATTTGGTAAAGCATCACTCATCATCTTTTATTAATTATTGGCATATAAAATGTGTAAAATCCATACTCTCTTTTTGCAAAATAAACCATTATTAAATTCCAACTAGATAATGAAATCATACTGGCAAGAGCGGCTCCATTAATACCATATAATGGGATTAATAGTAAATTAAGTACAACGTTTATAATTGCTCCAAAAAAAAGTATATTCATAAAAGTAACTTGTCTACCTGTCATTTGTAATAAATTACCAACTGATCCTGAAAAGGCACTAATCAGCTTACCAATTGAAAGATAAACAAATGCTGTGACACCTGCCTTAAACTCTGATCCAAATATTCCTAATAAGAACTCAGGAAAAATAAAAAAGAATATTATTAAGGGTAAGGTGCTCCAAAATATTATTTTAGTAGATTGCTGCACAACCTTTTTAAGTTCTAATAAATCGTTTTTTGCATATATCTCTGCAAATTTAGGAGATGCTATACTATTAATCGCCATAAGACTAATGCTTCCAAACATAGATAATTTGAATGCAGTAAAATAAACACCTACTTGTTCAGCGCTCATCATGTTGCCTAACATTAATTTATCTGTCCAAGCCATAATAAACTGAACTGATTGAGCAAACATAAGGGGAAGTGAAATTTGTAAAATTTTTCCAAAACCTAACTTATCTAAATCTTCATTAGTATCTAAATCCTTTTTCTTATTAAACCAATATATAAAAGAAATTAAGGATAAGATAAAAACAATAAATACACTTGATAAGTATGCATAAACAGGGATATTGTTCATGTGAAGGCCATAATCATCTTTTTCAAAATAACTGTAGAGGATAAAAATAGAAATAATGGAAAATGCTGCTTGAGACATTCTATAAAAAAAAGAAAACTCCGCAATTCTTTTAAGGCCTCTTAAACTTTGATAATGTAGCATAAAAAATGCCATAGGAAGCACAAAAAAAGCATTTAACCTTATATGTTCATCTCTAGCCTGTATAAGATTAGCAATATCAATAGCAAAAAAATACATCACTAGTGAAGCAAGTAACGAGGTAAAAGTAAGTAGTATAATTATCTTTCTTCTAAAAAAAAGTATACTCTTCCATTTATTCTGTTTAGAAAAAGCTGCAATAAATCTAATTGAAAAAGTATCCATCCCTAACTTAGAAATCAATGTAAATATTCGTAATACAACTATGGCAAGCACATAATCTCCTAGCCCTTTAGCACCAAAATAATTAGCAATAATTAATGTCAATATAAAGCCTAGAATCTGCCCTCCTATTCTCATAAAAAAAGCTACCCCTCCTTCTTTAAAGAGCTCTGAAAAATCTTTATCTTGAAATAGTTTTTTTATATCTTCTTTCATTTTTTATTCAACCAAAAACCAAGGGTTTAGAAGGTCTTCCTTATTATATATTAATTCATTATGAGTATTATACTCTTTTACTGAAAATCCTGCATATTTTACAATTGCATGACCTGCTCCAGTATCCCATTCCATAGTTGGGGCATATCTAGGATAGATATCAGCCCTGCCTTCTGCAACCATACATAATTTTAGCGAAGACCCAATGCTAACTACATCTATTAACCCATGCTCTTTGCGTTTTTCGGCGAAGAAGTTTTCTGTTTCTAAAGACATGTGTGAGCGTGAACCTACAATAGTATATCTCTCTCTATGGGTTATGCTAGGCAGCTGTTCAGATAATGAGATCAATATATCGATGTCTTGATCAAATAAATCTGATTCCTGTGTTATTTTAGATAAATTAATCTTGAAAGACCCTAACCCTTCTAAAGCAAAATATAGCTCATTTGATACAGGAACAAATACGACTCCTAATACTGGTGTTTTATTATGAATAAGAGCAATATTGACAGTGAACTCTCCATTTCTTTTAACAAACTCTTTTGTTCCGTCTAAAGGGTCAACAAGCCAGAAATAGTCCCAGTTTTTTCTCTCAACATAAGGAGTTTCACTGCCTTCTTCACTTAAAATAGGAATATCTGTAGCAGATAAATAATCTTCTATTATTTGATTACAATTTTTATCAGCTAAAGTAAGGGGGGAATGATCACTCTTATAATCTACATCAAATTCTGAATTATATATTTTCATAATCTCCTCTCCTCCTTTTAAGGATGTATAAATTACTTTCTTTAACAACGCCTTTAAATTCATGATTAAATAACTGATTGTTGATAAATTAAACCTGCTTTTGAAGTACCTATTCTTGTAGCCCCTGCTTCTATCATCCTAAGACAATCATCAAGTTTTGATATTCCTCCAGATGCTTTAATCTGCATATTGTCTACAGATGAATTAATTATCTTAATATCTTTTACTCTAGATCCATATGATCCGTAATAACCTGTTGATGTTTTTATAAAAATATTATTAGAAAATCTAGGCAAATGATTTTCTACTAGTTTATTTATACGTTTAGAGATTGCTCTAATTTCCTCTCTTGATAAGGCTCCTGTTTCAATAATCCATTTTATAACCCTTTCATTATCCATTACTTTCTCTGTACTTTTGATAATATCAGTATCAAATTTTTCAAAAGAACCTCTTTTAAAAGAATTATAATCACAAACAAAATCAAGATCAAAAGCTCCATCATTAATTGCTTTTTCTGCCTCTAATATTTTTTCGTTGGCTGTTGCTTGACCTAAAGGAAAATCAATAACTGTGCCTACTTTTAACTGAGAAGCTGCTAAATCAATAACTTTCTTAGCTTCTAAAACAAATTCTGGTCGTAGCATTATACAAGCAAAATTCATTTGTATTGCTTCATTAATATATTTTAAAACTATCTTTTTATTCTCATTTTTAGTGATTCCTAGTTCTTTATTAGTCTTTAGATAGGTTGAGTCTAAATAATGTGCAATATTCAAATGTTTATTATCCATGATAGTTTAAAAGCCAAATTTAATTAAATTATCAGATAAAAAAAGATTTTTTAGACATTGAAAAAAATTACTAATTTTGTAAACCTATTTATTATGAAAGAGTTAAGTGAGAATATTTTTCCGATATTTGATGAAATAGTTCAAAGAAGCGAGAAGGAAAAGCTATTAGATCAAAAATCTAAAGTAATCTGGATGACTGGTTTATCTGGTTCTGGGAAAACAACTATTGCAAAAGAAGTTGAAAAAAAATTATTTTCTCATGGTATCCTTACTCAAATTCTAGATGGCGATAATATTAGAGCTGGGATAAACAATAATTTAGACTTTTCATTAAAGGGAAGAGAAGAGAACATAAGAAGGATTGCAGAGGTTTCAAAATTATTTATTAATTGTGGAATTGTAACAATAAATTGTTTTGTAAGTCCAACTATAGCTATAAGAGAAAGTGTGAAAAAAATTATTGGTAAAAAAGATATAATTGAAGTATATATAAATGCTTCTTTAGAAACATGTGAAAAAAGAGATACAAAGGGGTTGTACAAGAAAGCTCGAAAAGGAGAAATAAAGAATTTTACTGGCATAAGCGCTCCCTTTGAACCTCCAATTAATCCAGAATTAGAAATTAATACTTCTAAATTATCAGTTACTGAATGTACACAAAAAGTGCTAGATTATGTTTTACCAAAAATAAAAAATAACTAATAAATATGTCCTCATATAATTTAACACATCTAAAAGAATTAGAATCAGAAGCAATCTTTATCTTAAGAGAAGTAGCTGCTCAATTTGAAAAACCTGTAATGCTTTTCTCTGGAGGAAAAGACTCAATCATTATGTTCCATCTTGCAAGAAAAGCTTTTTATCCTGGAAAAATTCCTTTTCCTCTAATGCATATCGATACAGGGCATAATTTTCCAGAAACTATAAGATATAGAGATGAATTAATAAGGAAAACTGGTGAAACTTTAATAGTTAAATATGTTCAAGACTCTATTAACAAAGGAACAGCTATAGAAGAAAAAGGAGCTAATGCTTCAAGAAATGGATTACAAACTGTCACATTGCTAGAAGCGCTAGAAGAAGGGAAATATGATTGTGCACTTGGAGGAGCTAGAAGAGATGAAGAAAAGGCAAGAGCTAAAGAAAGGTTTTTTTCGCATAGAGATGAATTTGGTCAGTGGGACCCTAAAAATCAACGTCCAGAATTATGGAATTTGTTTAATGGAAAAAAGAATATTGGGGAGCATTTTAGAATATTTCCTATCTCAAATTGGACAGAAATGGATGTATGGCAATATATTCTTCATGAAAAAATCAATCTCCCTTCTCTTTACTTCTCACATAAAAGACATGTTGTAAAACGTGATGGTGTACTCTTAGGAAAATGTGATTATATTCAGTTAAAAGAGGATGAAAAATGGGAAGAAAAAATTGTACGATGTAGAACTATAGGAGATATGACTTGTACAGGAGTTGCCGAATCTACAGCAAAAACATTAGAAGAAATAATTGAAGAGGTAGCTTCTACTAGAATAACAGAAAGAGGAGGAAGAGCTGATGATAAAAGATCAGAAGCAGCTATGGAAGACAGAAAAAAAGAAGGATACTTCTAAAAAAAATATATATGAAAAATAAAAATACCTATTTAGACATGGAGCTGCTACGCTTTACTACCGCTGGAAGCGTAGATGATGGTAAAAGCACGCTAATTGGAAGGTTATTATATGATAGTAAAGCTATTTTTGAAGACCAAATGGAGATATTAGAAGAAACATCCAGACAAAGAGGAGAAGAAGGCATTAACCTAGCTCTTCTCACAGATGGACTGAGATCAGAAAGAGAACAAGGAATTACTATTGATGTTGCTTACCGATATTTCGCAACTCCAAAAAGAAAATTTATTATTGCAGATACTCCAGGGCATATTCAATATACAAGAAATATGGTAACAGGAGCATCGACTGCAAACCTTGCAATACTACTCGTTGATGCAAGGCATGGAGTTATTGAACAAACTAAACGACATGCTTTTATAGCTTCATTGTTACAAATCCCACATATTGCTGTTTGTGTCAATAAAATGGATCTTGTAAATTATAAAAAAGATTCTTATGAGAGAATTAAATCTGAGTTTGAAGGCTTTGCTTCAAAACTAGAAGTGCAAGACATTCATTTTGTGCCTATTAGTGCTTTACATGGAGATAATGTTGTAGAAAGATCAAATAATATGAGTTGGTATGACGGATCAACTTTAATGCATTTATTAGAAAATGTACATATTGGATCTGATCACAATCATGTCGATTGTCGATTTCCTGTTCAATATGTTATTCGTCCACAATCAAAAGAATATCCTGATTATAGAGGATATGCCGGTCGAGTAGAAGGAGGCGTTTTTAAAAAAGGTGACGAAGTTACTATCTTACCCTCAGGAATTAAATCAAAAATAAAATCAATTGATACCTTTAATGGAAAAGTAGATGAAGCATTCTGTCCAATGTCAATATGTATAACATTAGAAGATGATATAGACATAAGTAGAGGAGATATGTTAGTAAGAGAGAATAATCAACCTAAAACAGAAAAAGAAATTCATCTAATGATCTGTTGGATGAATCAAAAAAAGATGACAGTAAGAGGTAAATATACAATAAGACATACAACACAAACTTCTAGATGTATTATTCAAGATGTAAAATATAAAATGGATATCAATACTTTACATAGAGTAGAAAATGCACCAGAAATTGGACTAAATGATATAGCTAGAATATCAATAAAAACTACTAAACCTTTATTCTTCGATAGCTATACAAGAAACAGAAATACAGGAAGTGTCATATTAGTAGACGAAGCAACAAATGAAACAGTAGCCGCTGGAATGATTATTTAATTGAATTAATTTAGATTGAAATTAATTGGAACTGTAAAGTATACTCTAACTGTTTTTCCTCTTTGTTTTCCTGGATTCCAATCAGGAAAAGATTTAACTACCCTGAGCGCTTCATCATCTAAATTTTTATCTACTCCTCTAACTACTTTTACATTTGTAACCTTTCCATTTTTTTCTACAACAAATTGAACATATACCTTACCTGTTATATTATATTCTTTAGCAATTGCTGGATAATTAACATTCTTTTGTAGATATTTAGTAAGAGCTTCATAACCACAATATTCTTTCCTGCCAATTTTCATGCATTTAAAATCAGGAGCCTGCTCTACTACCATAAATATTTCTTCATCATCTTCCTCTTCAGGGATTTCAAAAGCCTCTTCTTCGTCTGTTTCAGTTTCCTCTATTTCTACCTCATCCTCAATTTCCTCATCATCTGCGACTACCTCTATAACTTCTGGAGGAGGAGGTGGTGGAGGTGGTGGCTTAACTTCTTGTTTAGTAATTGGGATGATCTCCTCTTCTAAATCATCTAAATTTAATTCCCCTAGACTATTATCGGTCTTATCATAGCTTTTATATTCAAAAGCAGCTAAAACCAATAATAAAGAAATTATAAATCCTATTTGTAAATATAAGCCTCTTTTCTTTTCTAAATCTACTTCTGGATTCTTCTTTGACTGCATAATATTTGTTTTATCCTATTAATTCTTTATACTCCTCTGCATTAAGTAAATCATTCAATTCATTCAAATCAGAAATAACCACCTTAATAATCCATCCATCACCATAAGGATCCGTATTTATCAACTCTGGTTCATCTTCTAATCTTGTGTTATATTCTATAACTTTTCCATTAACTGGCATAAATAAATCCGACACCGTCTTAACTGCTTCAACAGAACCAAAAACCTGCTCTTTTTCTAAAATTTCTCCTTCAGACTCAATATCAACAAAAACTATATCTCCAAGTTCCGATTGAGCAAATTCAGTGATTCCAATACAGGCTACCCCATCATCTCGTATTTGTAACCATTCATGATCTTTTGTGTATTTTAATTCTTTTGGAAAGTTCATATATATTTTTTTTCAAAAATACATTTTTTTAATTGTTAACAAAATTATCCGGCCAAGGTAAATCGAAGACTGAATCCGGCATTGGTAATGGCACTTGGAAAAGTAGTAGAAATAAAAGGATTTGTGATGACTTTATCATAAAATAATTTAATATTTAATCTTTGATTTACTACGTAATCTGCAGAAAAATTCAATTTAATAATTTGTTGCCCCATTGTAATTTGCTCTACGTCTTCAATAATTTTTCTAATAACTGTTCTATTATTCATAATGTTAAAATCAATTTTTAAATCTAAATCTGATGATATCTGCTTACCATCTCTACCTGCAGAAAACAATGTAAATTTAACATCCTGAATTCTATAACCAATACCGAATATATATTCTTGAGATCCTGTTTCTGTTAATTGATTATTAGAAAGAGAGAGGGCAAGCATTCTAGTTCTCTTTAGCTCAACTTTAGTTAAAAGACTATTCTTCCAGCTCATATCTAATTTAAAAAGAGGAGAAAACTGTTCATTTATTGTTACTTGAGATATTTCTCTTTGTACATGATAACTCATATTATTCATGTTAATTTCATCTCCATCTACATAGTCTAAATTTGTTTGATATGATCCTACTGCATAAGTAGATCTATATGCATGAGAAAAACTAAATTGCTTAAACCTTTTTTTAATAAATGGAATTCTCATAAATCCATCATATGTAATTCTCCAATTTGGAATTGGAATATCTGGAAAAGCTGTTAATTCTGATTTAGCTGGATCTTTTCCTGAATATGCTGCTAAAAATGCAGGTATCATGACCTCTTGAGAGGTGGGGCCATATCCACCCGTTACTAAGGTGTCTCCATTCTCTATTGTAAATTCAATAGGAAAACCTGTTAATGGGTCTATTCCTCCTGTAAATTGAGGGTTTCTTGCTGCTAATTGCTTGGCAATCTCAATTCTATATCCTCTAAACTGACTAAATGTTGAAGATTCATAATCATCATTATCTCTTTTAAATGCTGTTCTCCAAGAACTAAAAGATATACTATAACTGCCTGATTCTATAGGGCTAAATGAATTAAAAGCATTATAATTAGGATCCCATCTAAAATACTCATTCTTACTATTAGAATAGTTCCTTGTAGCTGTTAATTCAATACGAAACTGCTTAATAGGCTCAATAGTACTTCTTAATGTTAATGCTGTTGAAACATTCTTCTTATAAAGAGAATTTAACAAAGTGTCCTTGGTAATCCATCCGCTATTAGCTGCAATATATCTTATATCTTTTTGACTTCCAAATACAAAAGGGATCCCTGGTGAAGCTTGAGACCAATCTTGACCTAGAAAGTGTGGCTCGTTTAAATAGCCAGGCAAAAAAGTTCCTTTATTCTCAGAATAATTAACCGAGATATTCTTAACTCCTAAAGCAAATCTAGTAATATGTTTAAATATTTGATATTGGTTTTTTGGCTTATCTTTTTCTGCATTTTCTTTATCCTGTTTTTGCACTCTATTTCTTCCTCTTTTCTTAGGAATCCCTTGATTTATTTTCTTGAAATAAGGTATTTTATTATATAAAGTGTTCATATTAATCTGTCCATTATATTGAATAGTATTCGAATTTTGAATAGTATTTCCTAAATTCTCCAATGCAAGCGGAGCAGATGTCCAACTATAGTTGCCATTATATCTCGTGTTTAATGAAATAAAATTAAAAACTGGGATCTTATTTAATGGAACTTGATAATTTAATCCAAATGTTTGATGATAAGATGTAGGTCGCCCAAAGTCTAATACGTTCTGCCATATAGTATCCATCTTTTCCTTATATAAAGGATCAGATTTAGAAATCATCCCTGAAGGCTCATCAATATTCGATTTACTGTTAACAGAAAGATCCATTTTTAAAGCTCTTGTGAGATCATACTTAAGATCATACATTCTGTTCCAATAAAAAAACTTATTATAAGTAGGAAGGATCAACATATTTGAATTATTAAGATTTCTTAATTTTGTCTCGTTGTAATTCCTATCAATATCTGTTCTAAAAGAAAATGATTTTGGCATAGTGTTAAAATTAAAGTCTTTTATTAATCTCAAGTAAGGAGATTTTAAGAATTTAAGTTTAGTAAAAGGCTTAATATTCTTAGGCTTAGTATTAAAATTATATGTTAAAGCCCCTCTATAATTAACTGTTCTATTGTATTCTGTATTGATATTTCTTATAAAGGTTTCATTTTTAGAATAAGAAATAGTGAAATTTTCAAGATCATAGATCTTTTGTTTTTTCTGAGGTTCTCCTTTCTTTTGTATTCTTGTTTTTCTAACATTCGTGAAATTTATACTCTTCCTGCTAACATAATCTTGAGCAATATTCTTTAAAGAATCTTTCTCAACATCAGTATCTAATGTTTTTAATGATGTTGTTAATAATATATCTGGATCAAGAGGATTATATTGAGGATTCTGAACTGACTCTGAGCTACCAATATACATAGGGATCTTAAATCCATAATGCTCTGGTATAAATTTACCTAAATTAAAAGTAGAAGAAAAATCATATTGATATGCATTGTATTTTTGACGTTCATTTACCTTTTTCTCTATTGAACCAAATCCAATTGTACTCATACTTCCAGAAAGCGTCATATTTCCAAGATCTGCTAATTTAGTTGTTATTCTACTATTAGCTGACATTCCTCCATATTCATCAAAATCTGTTAAACGTAATTCATTAACCCATATCTGACCGCATTTTTCTTCACCATCATCATTATTAGACGAATCAGTTCTTTTTGGATTTCTTATTCCTATCATCATGGTCTTTACTTGTGACAAATTAGGATTTCCTAATACTGTTACTTTTCCTCCTGAATCATATTTAGTAAAAGGAATGTTAACATCTAGAGAATTGAAGTTTCTTTCTTGTTTAGCTAATTGAAATATCTCAAAAGCAATATCAATCTCATTTTGTGAAGGCCATATATCTTCTGGAGAAGAAGAAAAATGAGGCGTAGGTTCTAACGGTATTTCGTACTCATAGTAATTAGATGTAAA
>MDSV01020474.1_pt1 | contig 12530 bp, 14 predicted proteins | sample 810851 | NCBI WGS metagenome assembly MDSV01 (sample SAMN05326640, study PRJNA326480) | marine metagenome | isolation source: seawater | place: Atlantic Ocean: North East | collected 2012
CCGTTGGCATAAAGAGTTTCACCTTCTATAAAGGTTCCTATTTGTGTGTCTACTTTTATTTCAAATTCTGTAATAGATGATGCACCTTGAGCAAATCCAGTTGCATTAACCACAAATGCAGTTGCACCAGAAGTTAGTCCAGTTAAAATTGCACCTATAACTTCTTGACCATTAGCGCCCGGCGCATTTTCACAACGAATAATAGAAGGTTTCGTCCAGTTACCATCTGATAGACGCATCATATATTTTGTAGGATAAAAAATATCTGGGGTTTCAGAAAACATTAAACGCAATAAAAGTTTATGTCCCTCTGAAGTACCCTTCGCTGCATATAAATCTCTAATATGTTTTACAAGATTTCTTTTTGATATACCACTAGCAAGAGTGTCAGGTATCGCAGTTAAAAATTGACGATACATCTCATCTAACATAAGTGCAGTTGTATTATCAGTATTTGCATAATCAAGTAATTGTTGAATAGTTTGTATAGGATTTGCACGATAAAGTCCTACCGTAGAAGTGGCACCAGAACTTGACCCTGTTATAGTTTCCCCTGTTTCAAATCTTTGATTAGAAGATATAAAAAGTCTAGGAACAGAATTTCCTAAATCGTCTACTAATATAGTGGCCGTTGCATTAGAGGTTCCACCTGTTATAGTTTCCCCTTCTGTAAATTTACCAGTAGTACCAACACCTGTTTCAGCAACAACCTTAGTTCCATCTTCATTAACGATATAATTTATACTGGTAGTTTCCTGTATGATATTATTGATAACACCAGTACACTGTAGTTCTGCCGCTTCCATAAACTGATAATAATGTTTTAGAAAGGTAGAAAATTGAGGATGATCACCTTGAATAAAATCAGGTAATTGTCCATCAATCAGGGGAGATATTTTTGTATCTAATGTTGCATCAAAAGGTGCCATTTTTAATAACTCGATGTTGTTGTTGGTGTCGAACTATACGTAGTATAACCCGAGGCGCCGCCTGGAGCTGCTACTGCAATAGTATCTATTTCTCCATCTATGGAAGTATTGACTTCATCTATTTCCAATATCTGATTTAATATTGGTGCAACATCTTTAGAGTTAGGAATTGCAGTAATCCTAATTTGTGTTGACGATAAACCATCAACATCTGATATAGAAGTTATGTTGATCGAATTAATTTTAATAGTACCTGTAGTATAATCAATTGTACCAGAGGTTAAGTCTGCATAATTTCTAATTATACCATCTAGATAATACCTTCTTAAATTTCCTGTTCCATCATCATCAAAGAACATTTCATTAGCACCACCATCAACATAAAATCCAGATGATGTTATAATTCCACCGCCGGCCGCATTGTGACCAGAGTGTGGATAATAAAAAGCATTATTGTAGTATATATTATATGCAACGGAAGTAGATAGGGTAGGAACTAAAAACTTGGCTAAAGTAACATTAGTAGTGTTACTTAGAATAGCACTATCTACATTATCGATCAAAGTAGTCATTACCGAATGTCTAAACACATTACTAAAAGTTTTTAAAGTATTATTATTATGAGACTTAACAGCATCATTAACAGAAGAAATTAATGACGCCTTATCTTTTGTAGTTTTAGAGGAATCATACTTGAACTTAATATTAAGAATAAGATAAACTATTTCTGGATCAATAATAACTGGTGTAATAGATGCCACGTTATATTTTCTCAAATCAGATACTAGTAAATCTTTTTGTGCTGAAGTAAGATTATTGCCCGTAGTAGATTTAATAGAAACATAAACTCTACCGTAAGATGCAGTAGTAGTAACTCCAAGACTAGGATCATAAGAACCACTTTCTCCACCAAAGACCATAACTGCTTTAGTTTGCGGAAAAAGTTTACGAGCATATAATTTATAGTCTTCCAGAGTTACACATCTTCCTTGAGATGCATAATCTAAAGGTGCATTTAATTTAATAGAGGAAAGACTTTCTGCTTCATTTCCACCAGATGCCTTATTAACAGTAGTAACTGTAATATCGGTAACGGTATCGATAGCACCAGAATTTGTTAAATTTGTTCCACCATTTCCTGCCGTCTTATTTGTAACAACATAATTCAATAAAACAATATTACCATCTGTTATAGAACTACTTACAATTCCATCTCCAAAGTATACTTCAAATTTTCCTGCCTCTACCTCTTGTAAAAAATATACTTCAGATGTTGATACTAATTGAGAAATATCTTCTGCCTTTGTATATGTGGTAGTAGTTGTATCTGATATAGAATTTTGTACTTCTACAGTAAGTGTGCTTGTATCGCTATTGGGGTCTGGAAGAAGAAACCTTTGTGACAGATCAGAAGAATCTGCTGTATATCTAGAAGTAACATATGTTCCTTCATAAACTTGAATATCAGAAAACTTAATAGAAGAACCAGAGTTGGTTGCAGTTGCATCAGAAATAGTAACAAACTGATAATCATCATTATTAATTTTAGTAGTAAAAATAGTTCCGGCAGGCATAGTTGCAGTTGATTTAGAAGTGTTGTTTAATGTTACATCTATATCTGCAAATGCAGCTCTACAAGAACTTACTTCATATCCCAATGTCTTTGCATGAGAAACTACACTTGATCTTAATGAGGATGTGTCTATAAACATTTCATTTGCAAGCATATTTGCGTTGAACCCAAGATAATGAGTATTGTATGCCAGAGTATCTAAAAGGATATTAATACCGGCCCCTTCAAAATCATAGTCTTTAAATTCGTTTTGATTTTTTAAAAATGTTTTCAAATTTGCTTTAATATCATCAAAGTCAAATTCTGATACATCGAGTCTGCGACTATTAACCCCTGTCATATTATCTTAACCTTTCTAGAATAAGTGTTAACTCAACAAGTTCAGTTGGTGCATTAACAACATAAAACTCGACTGATACATCATATGCATTTGCGTCTAAATTAGGAAACGCTCTAACTCCTATAAGTCTTGCTCTAGGTTCAAAGTTTTCAATAACATCTTGAATTTGTCTTGCAAGAATAATAGCAGTACTAGGAGTCATCAATTCAAATAACTGACCTCGTACTCCAGAATAAATTTCTGGATGAAAAGGTTTTTCAAATTGGTTCATTAATACTAAATTCCGCACAGACCTTTTTACTGCTTGCACATCACCAATAATATTAACATCTTCATTACTATTCTTACCGAAAAATAAATCTAGATCAGAATACTGTTGAACAGAACGAGAACTCTTATTTTTTCCTTGTGCATCAGTAAATGCATCATCATTGAGCGAGCTCACTTCTTTCTCCTAACTTTTATTTTAACTATTTATACTAATTTTATGATTTCGATTTCATAATAAATGGAGTATATTTACCCCACACATCTTTTGCGTTCTTTTTTATGAAACGCATCTTAGTTTCATTCTTGTTTGGATTTGGAACTGTAAGAATAACATTTTTTCCTTTTTTCCAAGCGTTAATTTTATCATTAACCTTTTGCATCTCTGAACGGTCATCACCCAACCCAGCAACTACATTGCGTCTTTCACCTTTTGATGTTTGTGACGCTCTCGATTTCTTCTTACCCATGATATATTCTCCTTATAGGTCTATAAACTCTTCCTCTTGTCTTTGTTGTGCATTTGATTGTCTTAGTGCTTCTTCTATACGTTTTGCCTTTCTATCAAATGCCTCTCCAGCACTTTTTAACGCACCTAATAAACTTGTTGTTGATGTTTGCAGTTCTTGTCTGGAATAACCATCACCATATATTCCTGTAACATCATCTGCTGTCATAGATGCGTCTAATTGAGATGCAGTCTCCTTTACCGCTTCGATAACTGGTAATAGTGCGGCCTTTGCTTTTTCTACCGCTTCAAGTGCGCCTGGCGGTAATTCAAAGTTTGGTACTTTCGCAGATAGTGCAGAAGATGCAGAAACAGAAGGAAGTCCAGCACTTAACGCAGATGTTGCATTAGAGATTGCGCTAGATGCATCTGATACTATAGTATCTAAACTAAATCCATTTGCGGTAAGACTACTTCCAAAGTTACTAGTTATAGAAGACAACTTAGTAACATACTGTGGACTGCCAGGAGTTAATCCTGTTAGTGCAGATAATTCTGATTGTAGATTTAATGGTACTGTTGTAGGTAACTCAGGAATTACTAAACCTGTTTTTGCCTTTAAATCTGTTAGGTCTGTTTCTATTACCGCTGTTAAAGCGGAGGCAGTCGCAGTTAGATTCGCATCCGTTAAGACTTTATCTTCAACTTCTTGAACCTTCTTTGCAATGGCATTATATGCTTCACTTGCGCCAGGCAAACTAGGTGTTGTAAAATCTACCATTCTAATCTCCTATCCTAATTTGGAGTACTTGTTTCAGCACCAGATACACCTGCTGGGTCTGTATGAGTATGTTGTGTGAGAGTGATTGCCCGAGCAGTAACTTCACTCTCCGCATGAGCCATTGTAATCAGTCCTTTACCTGTAACTGTATCAGTCAGTGTTCCACCAACGGTTCTAATTGCATTAGTTCCAACAGTTTGTGTATATGTTGTTGCAGAGGAAATACCAATAGAAGAAGTATTAGATGCCATAGTAATACCACTTACCGCTTGTAAGTTCATAGTAGAACCTGCTTTTGCGGTATAGATACCTGTAACAGCAGTTTCCGATATGTTAACTTTCGCCTCTCTTGTAATAGAACCAGTTGTACTCTTCTGGGATATGTTATCCGTGACGCTATGTCTAAAGTAACCCTCAATAGTTCTCTGTTCGTTTCCTAGAATAGTAACGTCCTGATCTTTACCAACTCGACCCTTTACATTATCATTTATGTTGTATGAATAGTTACCTCTTATCTCAGACTCTAGGTTTCCTCCAGAAGAACCAGCACCTATCTTCATTCTTTCGTTCTTATGTATTTTACGAGTATAATCACCCTCCACCTCAAGAATATAGTCACCCTTTATCAGTTCCTTCTTAGTTCCCTCTATCGTAAGGTTTACATCTCCTGTTATGATAACATTAGAAGAACCAGCAATAATCTCATAGTTTGATCCGACAACCTTGACAACTTTGGAACCGTCTGGATGTATCTCTTCAAAAGTTCCAGAACAATGTTCTCTATTCAACCGTTCTCCGCCAGGACTGTCATCGATTTCCATAATATGTCCACATTCGCTCTCGAATACGTGGTTATATGGATATTTTGCAGATAGGTATGGAGATGCAGTCTTGAGTAAACCTTTAGGTGGAAGTTCATCCCAAGGAACCATAGGATCAGCGATACCTGTACCTAAAACAGACCCATCTTCTACGGAAGGTATATGAGGTCTAGTTGCAGTAGGTATATTACTACGCTTTAACTTACGTCTACGTATTAATGCACCGTGAGTTTCGGAAGTTGCTCCCCTACCCAATCGACTTGTATCTGTTTCGCCAAAGGTATGACCAGAGAATCTAGAAAATCTAGTTTGTTCTTCTTCTGGAACGGTGGTATCCTTTATTGCACCTAGAGGATAGGGGCCATACTCTCCTTCTTCCTCTGGATTACCCTTGTAAAGTGCTACTCCATTCTCATCTAACTGTGTAGACTCTTTATGTCTTGGATCATTAAAACCAGTTGAATGATTAGCAGGATTGACAGGGTTGCCAGGCAATGTTCCTATAATAACTGGTTGTTGTTTCTCTATTGCATCCCTAAAGAAACCACAAACCCATGTACCTTCTACAAGAAAAGAAGGACTGTTACCCATACCATGCATTGCTGGGTCTGTAACAGGATGCATAACGTGGGCCCAAGGAAGATCAGAGGTCTTAATTGCAGAATGTGAAGAGTTATGAAACCCCAGACAACGAACACGAACACGACCCTGTTGAGCAGGATCATTTCTATCTTCTACAACTCCAACGAACCAAACAAATCCATCTTCGCCCATATAATAATTATCTGAAACCGCAGTCATACTAAGTCCTTATAAGTTTATACTATTTATAAGGTTTAATGTAGATCAGGATTCCTGCCTAGTCGGTCTGCATCGGGATAATACTCTTCTATCTTCATATCAGTTTTTCCTTGATCTGAATACATAGCGAGTAATTCATGTGCATCTTCGGATGATAACCCCTCTTGCATGACAAGATATACTTCGGGAACTTTCGGATTTTCAAGGATCATCAAACGAAACTTATTTAAAGTTTCAGTCATGGTAAAGTTTATTTAGACTAATCAAACCTTCTAAATGGGTGAGCGAGGGGTAAAAGTACAGGCGATATGTTGCCTGCAACGATAATTCTTTCTGAATCATGGTCTTGTGGGGGTACTGCATGGCGTACCCAGCCAGGAAAGAGTACAATTTCACCAGAACTAGGGTATACAGAAAGGTCTGCATCTGGAAACTGTAAAGGTGCATCTTTCTCTCCGCACCGTATGTAATAAACAAACGACCAAGGGTGTGGCCAGTGGTCATGCGCCTTAGTCCAATCATCCTTTTGGTAGATAACACCCCAACAATCGAACAATTCCATCTCCATATCGTAGGGACTGTTCTTTATTGCAATCTCTATTGCCTTATCACCCACTTCTTGAAACTGTTTGTGTTGTTTCTGCATGAACCAATCGGTCATGTCCGCTTTTACATTAGTCTTATGACGTTGTGTGTCGCCACGACCACGTATAATGAAGATAAGTTGCTCATCAAACTCTTCACCAAAGGATACTTTCTCTTTTATGATAGGAAAGTTAACATGAAAAGGTTGACCGGCAGAATGTCTGTGCAATTCTGGTCTAGAATTTGCAAATGCAGCGAGTTCTTTTAATCCCATATCACATCCAAGTTTCCAGAGATCATAATTCGTTCATGATCACATTTATGTTCTGGTACAGCATGACTAATCCATGAAGGAAATACAAGTATCTGTCCTGTACGTGGTGTAATCTCATATGCACCCCCAGATGTATTCGCCATCTGAAAAGGAGCGCAGTCTGGACACGCCTTTACACAATATGTATATGACCAGACAGACGGCCAGTGCGTATGTGCCTTACATGCGTGACCTTTATCATAGATTAATCCCCAAGATTCCTGTTGATAAAGTTTAATAGGGTTCTCTGTACCGTCAGGATGTGTTCTTACTGCAAGAGAACCACTTTCTGCAACAGCAATTGCCGCTTCTGCAAGTTCTGCAAAGGAATCATAGTAATCGTGCATATCCCATCGTGTCATAAGACAAGATGCAGAAGTATTACGTCCTTCGAAGTGATCGCCTGCATCTCTTATTGCAGATTCAAGACGATCATTCAATTCGTCACTTAGAAACTTAGTCATTCCTGGCAGATTATAGTGCATCGCCTGTTTCGCAGTAAACTCCTCATGAAACATGTTATTATTGTTTGCCGCTAAAGACGATAATGCAGAATTAGTTGACATAATGCAGATAACTCCCTAGTATATACTTAGATTTATACAGAGGTTGTTCTCCAGCGTGAACCCATGGCCAGTACGGTGGAAAGACCAACATACTACCTCTGGTACAATTGGATATAAAGGTATCTTTCGAAAGAGATAGAGTCGTTTGACCTTTTACGTTATCTGTCAGATAGATAAACATCACCAGAAACCTTTTTGCAGTCTCTAAATCGTTAACATCTATATGATTAGGAAACCCATCCTGTGAATTAGGTTCATATTTCTTAATCTTCATCGCTTCCAGTGTGAACTTAGAGGGAAACTGATAAGGTTGTAAGTCTAGTTGCGCTCTGTACTCTCTTACGCCTCCCAGAAAGACATTAGATAGGTATTCTAAGTCTTCTCTAAAGGGAGTGTTCTTTGAACCCATGAGATTCAATCGAGTCAGAGTTTGACCGTCACCATTAACTTGTGTCTCATGTAGATTTGAATGATCTTCAAACATATTCACAAGATAATCACACTGTTCTGGACTTAATGCATCGGGAATCACTCTTATATGATTATCCACTCTCTGCAACCTCATCGTTCATACCGTATTTGAACTCTTTCTCTGCCGCATCATCTAACTGTTTCATGATATCATTCGTAAAAAAGAGAGTTGGATCAGCGAGTATAGACTTACCAAACTGTTTACTACCGTCAGGCAGTTCATATCGTGTAGAAACCTTCTTGAATACACCGTACTTCTCTGCAAGTTCCAGTAGTCCATAGTATCGATCTAGTCCTTTGTCATAAGTAAGACGCACATCGACCATCTTGTTCTCTATCGTCAGGCGAGACTTATGATTCTTACAGTGAATGATGTTACCGATAACATCTGTACCGTCTTTTTCCTTCTTCTTACTCAGATAGACGATAGAAGAGGCCGCATACTTCAGACCAGACCCACCACCCATCTCTTTTGTAGAGAATAGACCCATACTCTCGTAAGTATGGTTCGTTACAACCATCGGAACCTTCGCACGACCCAGTTTAAGAGTCAGAACACGAAACGCTGCTTTGAGAACTTGCGCTCTTGTCATGTCACGTGTCTCTTTACCCTCTGTAGTGTCTTCTATCTCCTTTGTGGTAGATAACATACCCAGAGAATCCAGACAAAGAAACAAAGGTTTACGATCTGCCTCATTCTGTGCAAGATAAGAGTCAAGAACCTGTATCGCTTGATGGCGAAACTCCTGTACAGTGGTCACAGGCATGACAACCATGCGTTCTGCATCAATACCACGATCTACTATCATCGATTGAGTGATTGCCGATTCACTTTCAAAGTATATTACGCCAGCATCAGGGTCTTTGTCAAGGAAATTCTTTACGATACCCATAAGAAAGTAGGTTTTACCTGTCGCACTCTCTCCAGCAAGGGCCGTGATCTTATTTGAAGGTAGTCCTCCGTTCACAGAACCAGAAAGTAACGCATTTAGAACATAACTTCCTGTATCTATAAAACTGTTGACATCGCCTGCCTCTACACCATCGCTCACAAGAGAAGCGTACTCGTTACCTACGTCCTTAATTACACTCTTTAGAAAGTCACTCATTCATTTATTTCCTTTACTTCATCGAAAGGAACAAAATCAGCATAATCACACCCCTTTCTCGTTACCTCAATAAACACGGTATTCATATTCTTGGGTTTCACAGGTGCGTAGACGATTTCGCTTCGCTCGCTTTTCGCCCGCTTTTTCGCTGCTGCTGTTAACTTCTTGGATGCATAGTAAGGAACACCGTTTTCCAACCGCATATCCTCATAAGAGTCCATATCAGAAGATACACTTAGTATCGTTCCTTTTCGACTCTCTCCGTAGACATCATTATACTCAATCATATCGCCAATATTAAAACTCATTTCACAATCACTCCAATGTACCATTTATAAAAACAAATTGCGTACAGAGTACCCCCTGTAACCGCAACATCTGAATACAACCCAAACAATCTGGTGTGGGGTGCATAATCACTTAACGTGTAATCTCCGTATTCTAGTTTCATCATATCTCCATACTATACTATTTCGTTTCTTTTGTCAAGTCCTTATTTGTACATTTTACTCGGCCGATTATGTCCCATGTATATGTATCACAATTCAGAGAGAATAGATAATCCTCGTATTCTTTTCTTGTCATGCATATCTTATTGGTATCAATAAACCTAATAAACTGACAATCCTCTCCTGTTACCTCTGAGAGTACATGCTCGCCACTACTCTTACCTGTTTTATCATGCAGAATAACATCTAACATAGTATGTGCAAGAGATATGCCTGGCGGTACTATACCACAACCTGAGAGAAATGTCAACATAACCCCTATACAGATGTACTGGTTAAGGGAAAGAAACGCTCTCAGTTTTAGGGGGTGGGGGGCTAATCTCATCTATTCTTTTCTTTAAACACTCTTTATATGTAGGGGGAATATTCGGGGTAGATAACTCATTGCGTAATACGGATAGGATCATTAGGTCTTCAGAGGATAGTTGCATAATGGATTCTCCTGTATAAAGGTATTTAGAATAAAAGATATTTCTCTGGATACTTATTGCATTTATAGATTGAATATACTTTTCCAGTTTAAAGGCCCCCTCTCTTAAATAAAAAAATACCCCCATCAGTCCACCTAGCAGTTCAGCAATATACGAAAGACCATTCGGGATGGGGGATCAAGTTAGGGAAAGGAAAAACTAAAACATAATATAAACTCTCTAAAATTTCTCTGAGAAGAAACAAACAGTGTTGCCTGGGCAACCTAACACTTCATAGTAGTGTTCCAGAAGTCTCTTCTCATTATCTTTATAGTACCACAGTCAATAGGGTTTGTCAAGTGTTATTTTCAATTAATTTCAACAAAGTTATTCCCTTCAACCTCTACACAGTAGAGTATATACTACTAAGTGCCACATGTCAAGTCCCTTTCGCAAATTTCTGATATAATTTCTGAGGTCAGGCGAGTTTGAAGCTGAGTGTGTGCGAATTCATATCACAACGGACTCATGTTTATTTGTACCTTTTTTAATATATGGTCAAATATGGGTATTCGTGGGTATAGATGGGAACTAGTTCCGCAATATCTCTCTAAACAGTAGAATCAGTACGGATATTATCAATGTGATCTCTAATCTATGTTTATCCTTCATACTTGGCCATATAAAGTGTGTCATTCCCCATACACCAAGTCCTAGTAGAAATGAATATAAATTAGTCATTATCATCGTACATCGCCTTTCCTGTCTCCATTATCTCTGATATGTGTCTCCAACACCCTATACACACATTGTCTTCATTCAGTGTACACGTACCGATGCATGGAGAATCTTCCTCTATCTCTTTTCTTGTTCTTCTCATTGGATACCACATTACTTGATGGCGATTGCACCTATGAACAGATGATTCTGCCAGAATGTCTGTACCGCTTTAAACCCTACATCATTCAACATGGCCTGTATCTCACTCCAACTGTTAGGTTTCAACATGTTTTTCAGAGTACATTCCTTTGTCATTATGTCATCATAGTCAAAGGATTCTCTCTTATATTCATAGTATATCGTTCTCAACATGTTCTCTATACGTGAATGTGTCGTATCGATCTTCTCTCCGAATATAAGGGCGCCGCCATCATTCAGTCCATTGTATATGCGTTGTAGTATTTCTTTTCTACAAGAATAGGGCATAAACTGAAGAGTGAACAAAGAGGTCACAAGAGAACAATTCTCGAAAGTATAGTCTCTTATATCCATAGGGTGAAGAAAGGATGCAAATGGGAGAGATTTTTTGCGGTCTTCCAAATCCGAGCCGAAACCCTCGGCGATCTCCACACCAATATACTGTATATTCTCTATTTCTTTATTATGTTCGTATATACGTGAAGTGAGTTTGCCTGTCGAACAACCGATGTCTACTACGTTGGTTTCGCCCTCTACAAAGTATCGTGAGAGAGAAACAACATCGTCTAGAAGTGCGCTGTACCCTCGTATGGACATGTCTATGTGGTCATCAAATCCTTCTGACCTATGTGCGAATGTGAAATCTGCCATTTAAAAAAAGTCCTCCAATGTACCAAAATCGTGTTCAACTTCATCAATTAAACTACGCAAATCTGTAGTTGCATTTTGAATAAAAGATTTTTGAGAGAGTTGACGAGATTTTTCATAATGTCCACTTGCAAGTGCAGAGTGTGGTGTTGACAATTTAAGATATGTTTTAGCGAGCATATGATAATACTTACCATCCCATGTCAATAAAGTAAATATGTCTGCAAGTTTATCTTGAGCAGAAGTGGTTTCATATTTTCCATGTTTCTTTCTCCACTTTTCTTCAATTGTTACATTCATTCCTTTAGAGTTGACCATGATATAGTCAAAACCCTTATTATTATAAGTCATTTGTCTGGCCTCTGGATATTCTTCATGAAGGTGTTCCCAATCATTTCTTTTCTGAGATTGTGCATGATATTGTTGTTTCATTAAAAAAAGTCCTCCAGACTGCCTTGCGTTCCATACGAACTGTCTATTAACCAGTTCATCTTCTCAGTAATAAATTTAAGAGGTTCTACGAAACTCTTGGTGAATTGTATATCATAGTCTATTCTGTCCCTTATGTCAAGTTCCTTTGGAAAAGAAGTGATAAAAGAGAACGCAGAAGACTGATATATGTTGGGTTGTTTCATGTTGAGAAATCGTATCTTGTCGCCCTCTTGAATCAGAGGATATTTACTCGTCATGCGTTTTTTAGATATAAGGTGATTGTAAAGAATTGCACCTTTTACGTGCATAGGTGCGCCAGACGCAAATAGAGAAGACTCACCAGTGAATTTCTGCACTCCATTACAAGAACGAGGAAATGCGATCTCTTCTGGCGAAAGTGTCATGAACTCTTCACGAAATTCCTGTATGAAATTGTTTAACGATTTCTCGTCACCATTGATAATGATTTGCAAGGCCTCTTTGATCTTGTCCCTACAAGGTGCAGGCGTACTTGATTTGACCGCCTCGATACCCATGATCTTGAGTTTGGGTTCCTTGTATCGAACACCCTCACTATCGTGAACATTGAGAATATATCTCTTCTTTGCA
>MDSV01072252.1_pt1 | contig 12529 bp, 10 predicted proteins | sample 810851 | NCBI WGS metagenome assembly MDSV01 (sample SAMN05326640, study PRJNA326480) | marine metagenome | isolation source: seawater | place: Atlantic Ocean: North East | collected 2012
GCGGTAACGGGATTCGGAATTACTCGTCGGGCGATTGAGAGAAGGATTCTCGAAGTTGAAACCTGGAACCCGAGGGACTTTACTACGGATCGTCACAAGACTGTAGATGACAAGCCCTACGGAGGGGGTCCTGGAATGCTTATGAAAGTCGAACCGTTGTATAAGGCCATACAGGCGGCTAAGCGAGAGGCAAAGACTAAATGCCCGGTGGTGTATTTGTCGCCTCAGGGTCAAAGGCTGGACCAGGACTGTATGGACCGGCTAGCGGAGTACAAGGAATTGATTCTCGTAGCGGGTAGATATGAAGGCATTGATGAACGGCTAATCGAGTCGATAATCGATGAAGAGATTTCCATTGGCGACTTTGTTGTCAGTGGTGGAGAATTACCAGCGATGGTGCTTGTTGATGGCATTAGTCGGCTTTTGCCGGATGCTTTAGGAGATAAAGAATCAATCGAGAGGGAATCGTTCAGAGATGGTTTGCTTGATTACCCTCAGTATACTAGGCCGGAAGTCGTTGCGGGTGAAAAGGTACCCGACGTTTTGCTTAGCGGTAATCATGAAAGGATTGACCGCTGGCGGAAGCAGCAGGCGCTGGGGAGAACGCGAGAGCGTCGCCCGGACCTTTTCGCTCAGCGCGAGTTGAGTGAAGAAGAGCGTATACTTTTAGATGAATATGACCGGTCTCGACTAAGCAATGGTGCTGAATTGAAGAGCTGAATGTTTTGGAATGAGAAATCACCGACGTTTGGCGTATTTCTGGTCTAGATTAAAAGGGTAGTCCCATGAGCAAAAACAAGATTATTGAGCAGATTGAGAATGATCAACTTAAAAGCGATCTTCCGGAATTCGGTTCTGGTGATACGGTAGTTGTTCAGGTGCGAGTGCGCGAGGGTAATAGAGAGCGACTCCAGGCCTACGAAGGAGTGGTGATCGGTAAGCGTAATCGTGGTTTGAACTCATCGTTCACGGTGCGCAAGATTTCTCACGGGGTTGGAGTCGAGCGATCTTTTCAGACACACAGTCCGCAGATAGATAGCATCAGTGTTAAGCGGCGGGGTGATGTTCGTAAGGCGAAACTTTACTACCTTCGTGAGCGAAGTGGTCGGTCTGCCCGCATAAAGGAAAAGCTGAATTAAGGCTTCGCGCTCCTGAGCTTTGACTAAAAATTCAAGCGAGATCAGCTTAGCACCTGCAGCTAAGGCAGGCATGGTAGGCACATTTTTGTTAAACTGGTCTCATGTCTAGTCTCAGTGATCAGTCTCTGATCGAAGCTTTTTTGGACAGCTTATGGTTTGAAAAAGGGCTGAGTCAAAATACTCTCAAATCATATCGACACGATCTGCAGGCCTTCGCCGATTGGAACGATGCAAAGAGTCTAACATTTACGCGAGTTAGTCGCGCCGACATTAACCAATACCTTTCACATCGCCTGCAGAAAGGCCTTAAGGCACGCTCGACGGCCCGGTCGCTATCCTGTTTGCGTGCTCTTTATCGCTATCTTTTGAGAGAGAAGCTGGTATCGGATGATCCGACGCTAAGACTAGAAAACCCGAAGTTGGGACGCCCCTTGCCAGACACCTTAACCGAAACTGACGTCGAGAAATTATTGGCAGCACCGGATATCGAAACAGCGATCGGTCTGCGGGATCGTACGATGCTAGAAGTCTTGTATGCCTGTGGTTTGCGAGTCAGCGAACTGACGGAACTGCGGCTTGGACAGATCAATTTGCGTCAGGGTGTGATCCGAATTGTTGGGAAAGGCTCGAAAGAACGCCTCGTACCATTGGGAGAGGAAGCTATCACCTGGCTGGTTCTCTATTTCGATGATGCCAGGGAGGAGCTTCTGAAGAAAAATTTTGGCGAGGATATCGTATTCCCCAGTAATCGGGGTGTCGCCATGTCCCGGCAGACTTTTTGGCACCGCCTAAGGAAACTTGCGGTTGTCGCGGGCATTCAAAAGAAGCTGTCGCCACATACGCTTCGACATGCGTTCGCCACACATCTATTGAATCATGGCGCTGACCTGCGCGTTGTGCAACTGCTCCTTGGACATTCAGATTTATCAACAACGCAGATTTATACCCACGTTGCCCAGCAGCGAATGAAAGAGCTGCATCAGCAGCATCACCCTAGGGGCTGATATTTATTTATCTCTGACATCCGTTGCAGATTTAGGCTGTCTGTTGCAAAGTGCTAGCTCCATAAAATTTGTGCTGCAATATATAGCCTAATGATGAAAACTTTTAGAACACTGTCATCCTTTTTCATTTTTATCCTAATGATATCCTCTGGAAGCTTGGCGGTTGATGGGGTTTCGGTAGGCTCCGAAATTAAGGCGATTGAAGCTAAACTCAAACGGTCTCAACCATCCTTGCCTTTCAAGAAAATCGAAGTGACGGAGGTTGATGGTTATTATGCCGTCTATTTGCCCGATGGATCGATTCTCTATATGGATAGGAATGCCGAACATTTCTTTTTTGGTGAGCTATTCCTTATTGAAGGCTCGACCCTCGTCAACGCGACGCAGCGAGCGATGAGTGATGAGCGTCGACAACTGCTGGAAAGTCTGAATGATTCTGAAATGCTAGTCTTCTCGCCCGCGGCGGAAAACATTAAAGCAACGATTACGGTCTTCACGGACATTGACTGTGGGTATTGCCGTAAATTACACCAGGAAGTGCCGGCCTTGAATGATATGGGAGTAGCAGTGCGTTATCTAGCCTATCCGCGAGCTGGAATTGGCTCAGTCTCTTACGACAAAGCGGTATCTGCCTGGTGCGCAGATGATCCGAATGATGCACTGACTCGCGCAAAAGCTGGCGAAGAAATTAAACCTGCCATCTGTGCGAATCCGGTGGCGACACACTATGCCCTGGGTGATCAGTTCGGAGTGACCGGCACTCCTGCGGTGATTTTTGAAGATGGTCGACTTCAGCCGGGGTATCTGCCTGCCGATCAAATGGTTCAGCGACTTGGCATCAACTGAATAGCTCCATTGCGTTGCAAAGATCGGCTGCCAACGTACGCCGCGCTGAGCGGCGCTATGAAATATTTATTCAGCGTAACCTTACACGCAATTTCATGGCGCACCTCTTTCATGGCATGTTGGGTCAGACCGGTTTCCGTTTTATAAATGCGCCTACCTTCATCCCAGCGTATCTGCTTATGCTGTCTGGAGGGTCTAACCTTTTAGTGGGAACAGCCCTTGCTCTGCAGGGCTTCGGACAAATGTTGACCCCCCTGGTTGGTGCGAACCTGATCTCGCACAGAGCACGCGTGTTACCTATTGGCTTTATCACCGGGACATTGATGCGCTCTTGTGTGCTGCTAATGGGATTGGCAGGTTTCTTTCTAAAAGACGATCTTTTGCTGTTAGCTATTATGGTTTTGCTGATGTTCTTTGGTCTACTGGAAGGTATGCAGGGAGTTATCTTCAATTACTTGATGTCGAAAGTAATCCCCGTAAGCAAACGTGGTCGATTAACCGGATTCCGTAACTTTCTTGCCGGTACAACCGCCGCTGCGGTAGCCTATTTTGGTGGTACATACCTGATTGGTACAGAAGCGAGCATCGCTGGTTACTCGTGGACGTTTATCTTGGCTTTCGTGCTTACTGCGATAGGCCTGCTTATGTTGTTTGGTGTCCGCGAACCTGAACCGCCGGCGCTTAAACCTCGCCTGTCATTGGTGATGCAACTGCGCGAAGTTCCTAAGCTACTAAGAGCAGAGAATACGTTTCGGCGTTTCATAGTGGCTCGAACGATTGCTACAACGGGCCGAATGGCTATGCCCTTTTATATTCTCTACGCTGGACAGACGATAGGTCTCTCTGGGGCAATCCTAGGTATCTTAACGTTCGCATTCACGATCTCGGGCACGGTATCAAATCTGTTTTGGGGGCTGATTGCCGACCAGCGAGGCTTTCGGCGGGTGCTCTTGCTCACTGGCGCTCTCTGGATTATTTCAACACTATTATTGTTGGCAAGCAGCAGTTTGACGATGATTATACTGGTGTTTGCTGGAATTGGAGCAGCTGTTCAGGGTTTTGAGCAGGCGGCCCGCAACATTGTGCTGGAGTTTGGCGACCGGCAGGATCTGCCAGTCCGTATCGCGCTTGCTAACAGTGTATCGCAGCTTTCGGGAAGCTTTGGCCCCCTAGCTGGAGGCTTAATGGCGAGTTTGCTTGGTTATGAGTTTGTGTTCATGACCTCGGTGTTGTTCTTGGCAATGGGCGCAGCCTTGATTTTGTTCCGTATCCCTGAGCCTAGAGTCGAGGGAGGGTCGTCATCTCCAGTTAACCCTTTAATGAATAGCTCAATCAGGTAAAATTGAAGCTGCTGGCGTCCTCTTAAAGAGGTTCGTCCGTCTATAGTGTCTTATTTATTGGCGTTTCAGAGAAATGGAAGAATTTCCTCGCATAAAGCGGCTACCTCCTTACATCTTCAGTATTACGGACGCGCTAAAGCGGGAGGCGCGCGCGCGTGGTGAAGATATCATCGACTTCGGTATGGGGAACCCAGACCAGGAGACGCCACAGCATATTGTGAACAAATTGACCGAAACGGTTCAACGCGGTGACACCCATCGTTACAGTCAGTCGAAGGGTATTCCAAGACTGAGGAAAGCGATTTGTAACTGGTACAGGGACCGTTTCGAGGTTGAACTGGATTTCGAGACGGAGGCTATCGTCACTCTGGGGTCTAAAGAGGGTATCGCGCACCTCGCTATGGCAATTCTGGGACCAGGTGATGCTGTCCTGGTGCCTAATCCCTCATATCCTGTTCATCCATACGGGTTTGTTATAGCAGATGCCGATGTGCGACATGTACCTCTTACGAAAGACGTTGATTTTTTTGAAGAACTCGAACAGGCAATCACGAATACATGGCCCAAGCCTAAGGTTTTGGTACTTAACTTTCCGGGTAACCCGACTACCGAGTGTGTCGAACTGGAGTTTTATGAAAAGGTTATTGCGACTGCTAAAGAGCATGGTATTTGGGTTGTGCAGGACCTCGCTTACGCCGATCTGGTCTACGATGGTTATGAGGTTCCAAGCATTCTGCAGGTCGAGGGCGCTAAAGACATCGCCGTGGAGTTTTTTACGATGTCGAAGAGCTACAATATGCCTGGCTGGCGTGTCGGTTTTTGTGTGGGTAACCCCACACTGGTAGGCGCTCTGGCGAGAATCAAGTCTTATCTTGATTACGGGACTTTTACCCCCATTCAGGTAGCGGCTATTGCAGCGCTGGAAGGTGACCAGTCATGCGTCGTTGAAATCCGTAACATGTATCGGAGTCGGCGCGACGTACTATGTGAAGGTCTTAACGCGTTGGGCTGGGAGGTCACACCACCCAAAGCCACCATGTTTGTCTGGGCAAAGATCCCACAGCAGTTTGAACACATGGGCTCGTTAGAATTCAGTAAACATTTGCTCAGAAAAGCGAAAGTTGCAGTTTCACCGGGAGTTGGCTTCGGTCAGTACGGTGACGACCATGTCCGCTTTGCCTTGATCGAAAATGAACATCGTACCCGACAGGCGTTACGTGGTATCAAGAAAATGTTCAGGGACCAGGAATAGCTCGGCTATGCGAGTCGGTATTTGCGGACTAGGAACCGTTGGCTTAGGATTGTTTAACCTGTTTGCACGTAACAGCGACGAAATAGCTCGAAAAATTAGTGCCGCACCGCAGTTAGTTCAGGTAGGTTGTCGTCGCGATCCTCCGGATTGTGATCTCTCCGCCTTTAATGTGACTCGAGATGTATTCGATGTTGCTAGGAATCCCGATGTAGATATCTTGGTAGAATTGATAGGTGGCGTAGACACTGCTCGGCAGCTTGTGCTGGAAGCGATTGCCCACGGCAAACACATCGTCACGGCTAACAAGGCGCTTATAGCATTGCATGGCGACGAAGTCTTTAAGGCTGCGGCAGCCAAGGGTGTCAGCGTCCGTTACGAGGCTTCGGTCGCCGGTGGAATTCCCATAGTCAAGGCCATCAGGGAAGGACTGGCTGGGAATCATATCGAGTGGCTGGCCGGGATTATCAACGGTACAAGCAACTTTATTCTTAGTGAGATGGCGCTGCCAGGCAGTAGCCGGTCTTTCGATGAAGTGCTTAAAGAGGCGCAAAAACTGGGATATGCGGAGGCCGACCCAACCTTTGATGTCGAAGGAATTGATGCAGCGCATAAATTGACCATCCTTGCGTCTCTTGCCTTTGGTATACCGCTAAACTTCCCCGCTATATATACCGAGGGTATAACAAAGATAACGAGCACAGATATCCAGCTGGCTCATGAACTAGGCTATCGGATCAGGCACCTGGGCCTAGCCCGAAATCTGGGGGAAAGTGTCGAATTGCGTGTCCATCCGACATTAGTGCCTGAGAATCAGATGCTTGCCCAGGTTAATGGCGTCATGAATGCAGTCATGGTCGGAAGTGACGCAGCTGGACCAACGCTCTATTACGGCGCAGGTGCTGGCGCAGGGCCCACAGCTTCGGCAGTAATGGCAGATATCATGGATGTTGTTCGTTTGGGGAACAGCATCGCAAATCTTGGATTTTTGGAGGCCGAACCGGTTCCGGTCAACTCGATGGAATCTATAGTCAGCTCTTATTTTCTTCGTCTCGGAGTAAGGGATGAGGCAGGTGCTTTGGCTCATGTTTCTTCTATACTGGGTGAGCATGAGGTGAGCATCGAGGTGTTGAACCAGAAAGATGCTCGTCCCAGCAATGCTCAGCTTGTAATTGTAACCGACGAGGTCGCCGAGGCCTCTATTGATGCGGCGATCGATCAATTAGTTGCCCTAGAAGAAGTGACATCCGATGTGACAAAGATCAGAGTTGTTGATCTCCAATGACTGGCACGATGCATGGCATCGGCGAGCGAATTATCCGTCGCGACTTTGTGAGTCCTATCGATTGCGAATCACCTCTCCTTGGCAGGTTGTTTGCAGCGCGTGGCCTTAAGTCCATCATTGAACTGGACCATTCTCTTCGTGGGCTCCTCCCGCCCTATGGTCTGAAAGGAATCCAAGACGCGGCAGAGATTGTCGCCACCGCGATCGAAGCTGAATCGACAATTCTCATTGTCGGTGATTTCGACGCTGACGGTGCGACGGGCTGTGCACTATTGGTCTCGTCGCTAAAAGCGATGGGGGCGGCCTCAGTAACCTACTTGGTGCCAGACAGATTTAAGTTCGGTTACGGCCTTTCACCTGAAATTGTTCAGGTAGCGGCTGAATTTGGCCCTGATCTATTAGTAACGGTCGACAATGGCATTTCCTCGCAGGCTGGAGTGGCTCTTGCCAACAGCACCGGCATGCAAGTTATTATCACGGACCATCACCTGCCTGGCGCTGAACTTCCGGCAGCCGCTGCCATTGTCAATCCTAACCAACCAGACTGTCATTTTGAAAGTAAGCATTTGGCGGGCGTCGGCGTCGCCTTTTATCTCTTATCTGGCGTGCGCGCAGAGTTGCGTGCACGTGGCTGGTTCGATTCGAGGTCGGAGCCAAATCTGGCGGAGTGGTTGGATTTGGTTGCACTCGGCACGATTGCAGATGTTGTGCAACTGGATCAGAATAATCGACGACTGGTCAGCGAGGGCTTGCGTCGTATCCGGGCTGGTAGGGCCAGGCCAGGCCTGAATGCCTTGATAGAAATCGCTGGCCTTGACAGAACTAATTTACTTACCAGAGACCTCGCGTTTTCCATCGCGCCTAGACTTAATGCCGCTGGACGACTGCAGGATATGACCGTAGGTATCGAGTGCCTACTGTCGACGGGGAGCAGGTCGGAGGAACTGGCTTACTATCTTGATGAGCTGAACAGAGAGCGTCGAAACATCGAGAAAAGTATGCGTGGCGAGGCGATTGGGTTAATTGACGCTTTATCGCTGGAAGGTGAAAAATCCGCAGGTATCTGTCTTTACAGGTCTAACTGGCACGAAGGGGTAGTGGGTATTATTGCGTCTCGCATCAAAGAGCGGACGTACCGACCTGCTATTGCATTTGCGCCAGTATCGGATGGTGAGTTGAAAGGTTCCGGTAGGTCTGTGGCGGGTTTCCATCTGCGTGATGCACTCGATGCTTTAGCCACAGAAAACCCTGGCCTGCTGCTGCGTTTTGGTGGTCATGCCATGGCAGCTGGACTGTCCATCAGAAAAGCTGATTTCGATCGATTCTGCCAGGCTTTTGATAATCAGGTAACTAGACTGCTGGGAAGTGCCGATCTTGAAAAGGTTGTGATGACTGATGGTTCTTTGGATGAAGAGATAACCCTTGAGATCGCTCGTTTGCTCGAATTAGCCGCACCTTGGGGTCAAGGCTTTTCGGAGCCACAATTTGACGATGACTTTGAAGTGCTGGAGCAGAGAATTGTCGGTGGCAGTCATCTGAAGCTCTTACTGCAGCCATCGAGAGGTCAGCCTGTAGATGCGATCTGCTTTAATCATCCTGGTTTGTTGGAGACGCGCCATATACATTGTGTTTATCGAATTGAGGTCAACCGCTATCGTGGTCGAGAGCAGCCACAACTTGTTGTTTTATTAGTCGCCTAAAGTGCTCCAGCGCCGTTAGTCTTAGCTTGCTGGCTGTCCGTCAGGGAGGTGGCAGTCGAAAAACGCTAAAAGTGATAGGGTGTTTGTGTAAAAGTATGGCCTTAGGCGTTGACTCCCGCGCACAGAAACCGAGGTTGGTGGCAGGTCAGCAGGCATTCCTTTAAAATGCCGCGGCTGTTGTTACCCCGACACAACCTAAAAGCAGTCACGATGTTAGAAACGAACGCGATATTGACACAAATAAAAGATTTGCAGGCACGAACAGAAGTGCTGAGGGGGTATCTTTGACTATGAAAACAGGAAAGAGCGTTTAGCGGAAGTAGAGCTCGAACTAGCTGACTCGGGCATATGGGATGATCCTGAATACGCGCAGAAACTGGGCAAGGAACGAGCGAGCCTGGAAACAGTTGTCCTAACGATAGACAAATTGGATTGTGGCCTTCTCGACGTTGCCGACATTGTTGAGCTGGCGGCAGATGAACAAGATGAATCTTTGCTGAAAGAGGCGGTTCGTGACCTTAGGCAACTGGATGACCAATTGGAAGCGCTGGAATTCCGTCGGATGTTTTCTGGCGAGATGGATCCCAACAGTGCTTACTTGGATATTCAGGCAGGCTCAGGTGGCACCGAGGCTCAGGACTGGGCTGAAATGCTGTTACGTATGTATCTGCGCTGGGGCGAATCGCACGGCTTCAAGACAGAAGTGATGGAAGTGTCTGAAGGAGAAGTCGCCGGTATAAAAGGTGCAACGATTCGAGTGGAAGGAGAGTACTCTTTTGGGTGGTTACGAACTGAAACCGGTGTCCACCGGCTGGTTCGTAAGTCTCCGTTTGATTCAGGTAATCGTCGCCACACATCATTCGCGTCTGTTTTCGTTTCACCGGAATTAGACGATGATATTGATATTGAGCTTGATATGTCCCGGGTCAGGGTTGACACCTACCGAGCAAGCGGAGCTGGTGGGCAGCATGTGAATAAGACTGACTCTGCCATCCGTCTTACACACGAACCAACTGGTATCGTTGTTCAGTGCCAGAATCAGCGCAGTCAGCATAAGAATAAGGATCAGGCTATCAAACAGCTAAAGGCTAAGCTCTACGAGCTGGAAGAGCAGAAACGGAAAACAGAAATGCAGGCAATCGAAGAAAGTAAATCTGATATCAGTTGGGGCAGTCAGATACGTTCTTATGTGCTCGATTCCGCGCGAATAAAAGACCTACGAACGAACGTGGAAACCAGCAATACACAGTCCGTGCTTGATGGAGACCTGGACAAATTTATTGAAGCCAGCTTGAAGATGGGCCTGTGACTATGACCGATGAAAAAGACCTGAATGATAATGAAATTATCGCGTTAAGGCGGTCCGCACTTGAAGGTTTACGTAAAGCTGGTAATCCCTTTCCTAATGACTTTCGTCGGGAACACTTAGCGTCGGAGCTGATTGAAGATTATGCGGGCCTAGCCAAGGAAGAGCTCGAGGCAGAATTGCCCGCAGCATTAGTGGCTGGCCGCATTGTGTTACGCCGGGTTATGGGTAAAGCCAGCTTTCTGACACTACAGGATGTTTCTGGCCGGATCCAACTATATGTGCGTCAGGATGAAATTGGTGCGCCGGCGTATGAGGCCTTCAAAGCCTGGGATTTGGGTGACATTGTCGGTGCTGGTGGCACCATGATGAAGACGAACAAGGGAGAATTAACAGTTAGCGTTAAGGAAATCCGCCTCCTGACTAAATCTTTGAGACCCTTGCCTGACAAACACAAGGGTTTGACGGATACGGAGACTCGCTATAGGCAACGTTATCTTGATCTCATGGTTAACGAAGACAGTCGGGAAGTTTTCATTAAGCGCTCGAAAATCGTTGACGGTATCCGGCGTTTTCTTGCCGATCGTGCTTTCATGGAAGTTGAAACGCCGATGATGCAGAGCTTACCGGGCGGCGCTACTGCAGCGCCATTCACGACGCATTACAACGCGCTGAGCAGAAATATGTATTTAAGGGTGGCTCCTGAGTTAAATCTAAAACGCCTGGTCGTGGGTGGGTTTGAACGCGTCTACGAGATCAATCGCAACTTCCGCAACGAAGGCATGTCCACCAAGCACAGTCCGGAATTTACGATGCTGGAGTTTTACTGGGCCTACGCGGACTATAGCGACCTTATGGACCTGACGGAAACAATGCTGCGTAGCCTTGCCTTGGACGTTTTGGGAACGATGTCGCTGACCTATGATGGTATTGAGATCGATCTGAGTCAGCCTTTCTCTAGGATGACAATGAGTGAAGCCATTATCGCTTTCCATGGGTCAATTGAGCCCGAGGATTTGAAAGATTTCGAAAGTACCGTAGCGCTTGCGAATAGGTTTGGGCTCGCGATCGAGGAGTCTTGGGGGCACGGTAAATTAATCATGGAACTGTTTGAAGAACTGGTCGAGGATAGGATTGAGCAACCGGTCTTCATCACAGCCCATCCGACAGAGGTCTCGCCTCTAGCACGTCGCAACGACGAAAACCCAGAAGTGACTGACCGATTCGAGTTGTTTGTCATGGGTAAGGAAATTGCCAACGGTTTTTCTGAGTTAAATGATGCTGAAGATCAAGCAGAACGATTTCGGCAACAGGTTGAAGCAAGAGACGCTGGTGATGATGAAGCAATGCATTTTGATGAAGACTACATTACTGCGCTGGAATATGGTCTCCCGCCGACTGCGGGTGAAGGGTTAGGTATAGATCGGCTAGTAATGTTGTTCACGGACTCCGCCTCTATTCGGGATGTTGTGCTATTCCCGCACATGCGTCCAAAAACGTAGCATCTATCTGTCGTATAGCGTGGGGTAAAAGTTCAAAAGCAGACTTTTCGGCTGTCAGCAAAGAGCCTAACCTGCTTCGAGTTAATTCAACCAGTCGTTGAATTTCGGATGTCGTTTTTCCTGAAAGGCTCTCACGCCTTCACGCGTGTCCGGGTGATGGTCAGAAATGGCCGTTTTGGATGCAATATCCTCGCAGGCCTGCTCAAAACTTAGTTCTGTGGCTGCATAAATAGAACGTTTCATTAGACGCATCGAGACTTGCGGGCCATGGGCGAGTTCCCTCGCCAATTCCCTGGCCCTATCCTCAAGATTTTCACGAGGAACTACTTCGTTCACTAGGCCTAGCTCCATAGCTTGGTTGGCGGAGACGATTCTTTTACGCATAACGAAGTCTATGGTCTGCGCAAGTCCCAAGTGCTGGAGTAACAAGAAATGACCACCTTCGTCGGGTAGTAAGCCGAAGCGCAGGGTGGCGCTGCCCATTTGGGCGGTCTCGGCGGCGATTTTGAAATCGCAGGCGAGTGCGAGGGACAGACCGGTCTGAACAGCAACCCCGTTAATGGCCGCGATACAGATTTTGTCTAGGCGCCGAATTGCAAGGTTGAGTGCCTGGGAAATATGCCGCAGACCGTTATAGGTTCCAATAGGAGAATCATGCCCTGGAGGAATAGGTGGTACCAAGGTGTCAGTAATTGAAGTTGCGCTGGTATAGGCTTTTAGGTCGTCACCGGCGCAGAAAGCACGGCCTTCCCCGGTAAAAACGACAACGCGTATGTCGTTGTCCATCTGCGCCTGAGTAAGAGTCTCTATCAAGTCCCGTTTTTTACCGGCATGCATTCCATTGAGTTTTTCCGGTTCGTTGAATCTAATCCACGCGATTCCTGGTTCCTCAACAGCGACAAAGAATCCTCTAAACTGGCCTTCATTCATTTGTCATAATCCTGATTCTGATGCTTGCATCATCCTTCGCGAGCAGATCGAGATCAAGCCCGAGCGGGATTCTAAATTCGGTAGATTGTTGGAATGATATGAATTGAATCTGCGACCGGTTGTAGATGTGGTAATCTCCCAAGTCATGTCCGCGACCCATAATGTGCAACTTGAACCTGGTTGGCTAAACCAGCTTCAGGAAGAGTTCGAACAGCCCTACATGCAAGA
>MDSV01226888.1_pt1 | contig 12529 bp, 15 predicted proteins | sample 810851 | NCBI WGS metagenome assembly MDSV01 (sample SAMN05326640, study PRJNA326480) | marine metagenome | isolation source: seawater | place: Atlantic Ocean: North East | collected 2012
AGAAATCATGTCTTTGAATTCGGTTTTAGGTTCCCATCCTAATTTTTCTTTTGCTTTGGCGTATGAGCCGTGAAGTGCAAATACTTCTGCTGGACGTTTATAACGAGGATCTGATTCTACATATTTTTCCCAATCCTCTATTTCTGCGGTTTTGAAAGCAGTAGTCAATAATTCTCGTATGCTGTGTTGAACTGCTGTGCAAATTACATAGTCACCTGGTTCTTTCTGTTGCACCATCATGTGCATTGCTTTAACAAAGTCTCCGGCGAATCCCCAATCTCTTCTTGCCTCTAAATTTCCTAGCGTTATTTTTTTTGCAAGACCCAATTTAATTCTCGCCACACCGTCTGACACTTTTCTTGTTACAAATTCTTTGCCTCTGATAGGAGATTCATGATTGAACAATATACCATTTGATGCGTGTACGCTATAACTTTCTCTGAAGTTTACAGTCATCCAATAGGCACAAAGTTTTGAAATCCCATATGGAGAACGTGGATGAAAAGGAGTTTTTTCATTTTGCACTCCTTCGTCATTTGCGTTGCCATAAAGTTCGCTGGTACTTGCCTGATAAAATCTTGTCTGTGGATTTTGGTTTACGATTGCGTTTAGCACATTCAACACACCCATTGCATTTACTTCTGTTGTTTGCTTGTTTAGATCCCAACTCGAGCCTACGAAACTTTGGGCGGCAAGATTGTAAAATTCATGTGGTCGGATTGACCTAATTAGATGATTCATGTTTGCGTCATCCGTGATGTCACCTGTAATTAAATCAACGTCATTTTCTATGCCTAAATAATCTAGATTTGAGAAATTTGGATTGCTGTATCTCTTTACCAAACCATACACCTTGTAGTCTTGCTCTAATAGGTACTTTGCTAGGTAGGGACCATCTTGTCCTGTCATTCCTGAGATGAACGCAATCTTTTTCATTTTAATGTAATTATAGGTTTTTACAACGGTGGGATATTTTTCCAATATTCTACATCATGAAGTTGCCGGAGGTCATTCTTGGCACTGGTACCTCTTGATTTACGATCACCTTTCATGTGATCCATGTATAAACCAAGTTCACTGTTTATAAAAACATGATGTCCTCTGACCCCTTTCCAACGTCCTATGTCGTTGACTTTTATGTGTTTTTCTTTCCTGTATATTTTTGTTAGGTGCCAGAACACGTAACTGTCATGCCATTCTAATATCTTGAACACACTGTCGGTTATATATAATTTTTCCCAGTCATTTATAAAATTTTGTATTTCAGGATGATTACAATTATAACCAACAAAGCCACATTCAGGATATTTTCCACCATCACCCAATGTTGGGTTTTCTCTGCCTAGGTAAGTGACCATTGTGTCTTTTGGTAGTAACGCCTTAAAAAAATTCATAGGTATTGGTCTAAAGGTAAATGTGTCAGCATCTATCCAAACAACATAGTCATATCCTTCTGAATTACGAAGTGCGTTTACAACACAGATAACTTTGTTTGAAAAACGCACGGCATCCCATAAGAAAGATTCTTTATTCTTATCTGCACCGCCGAGTGTCTGCAGTTCCGGTAGTCTTCGAACGCCGTTTACTTTTGTTTGTAATTTTCCATTGGCAACTGGATCATCCTTGTGTCTTTGTTTGAATGCAGTAAGTCCAGGTTCAGCGGTATCTAGGTCAATCCATTTGATCCTGTCATACTTACATTGTGGTTTTTGCTCTTCCGCATACACGACCAAATCTATTTCTTTGGGGAACTGTTCCGCCATGGACTCTATACCTTTTTTTGCATATTGATTCCAACAACCAGGTTTGTATGATGTAATAACTTTTATTTTCATTGTCAATCGAGATATTTAAGCAGGTCCGGTATATCAATTTTAAAATTTATTAGATCACTTATTCTTTTTATACCTTTAGGTTTTTTACCATTTAGTAATTTTATTGGCACTGTGTCTGCCAGATATAGTTCATGTTTTAGTCCAAGGTGGTGTGAAAGTATTGGATACACTTTTTTGTGAACCATCTTGGTATCTTGTATCTCAATTACTTTTGTTCCAGATTGACACCAAAGTAAATTTACTAGTCCTGCACCGTGGGCCGCAACAATGTGTGTTGCTTCGGCAAATGTTTTTATTTGTTCTTTAATTGTCATATTTTCAAGCACAACTGTTTCCCAGCCTTTCAGTGCTAGTAAGAGTTCATCGGAGTTTGTCAGTCTTCTTGATTTTGCTCCTGGACGCAGTACTACTATCTTTCTATGCGGTGCCTTTTCCTCATATCCATGTAAACCTTTGAAGTGCCTCAGCCATGGTGCTAGATGAGGAGTAATTACTCCGTCTTTTGAATTACTAGCACTGGGCACTAGCAAGTGTTTAAACTGCCACGTTTCGTTTTTAGGCATTACAAGAACTTTTATTTCTGGAAACAATTCCTCGATAACCCTTTTGAAATACTTGCTTTCGTTAGCCAACACGTAGCAGTATTTTGTAAAATCGGTGGACCAACGCTTCTCCATTAGTCTAAATTTAGATATTACATCTATCCATATGTGCCATGGATTGTTTGCACTCTCTTCGTCGACAGGTAGCCATACATAGAGATATTTCTCATGGAAGTGTTGACTAACAGGAGGCAACACTGCCTGTACTTCGTCTCCCCATTGCTTCCAAAGTTTGTGTGTCTTGTCTGGTTTATTTTTACGTTGATCGGTGAGAGGCCAGATATAATTGGTTATTAATTTTTGTTGATAGGTTACAAGTAATGGACAACTATGCACTTTGCAATCATAAAATTCAGCAACAAAAGTTGGTAAACTTTCAAAATTAGGATTGATATCTTTATGATATGGCACAGTATAATTGTAACTGTTGTCGACAGTTTCCCATTTTTCTGTGAAGTACTTGATTGAATCTATATTTTTCATGTTTGCATTTTGCCAATAATTACTTTATAATTATACTACTAAACAACAACATGATCAAATTATTATCTAACGGATGTAGTTTCCTGACTCCAAGAAACAAAGATGGTGTGGAAACATTTACCACCCAAATCCTCGCAGACAATTACAAACTTGGTCTCATTAATTTGGCTATGGGTGGCAGGGGTAACACTAGAATCAGTTTCTCAACAAAGGTCTGGTGCGAGCAGAATAAGGACGAAAAGATTTTTGCAGTGATAGGATGGTCCAGTTCGGTCAGGAATGATTATATCACAGATGACGGATGGAAGAAAGGTCGTGTTCCAGGCACTGAGCTCACATGGAGAACATGGAAAACATTGGATAATGTAAGTTTCATACGGAAACATAAAGGGTGGGATATAGAAAACAACCTTGCTATGAATTATCTTGATAACGTTTTTGATTTACAAAATTATTTTGAACGTAACAGGATTCCTTACGTTATGTACAATTCTTTACCTAACGATTTTGGTAATGGAACTGAAGACTTCAAGGTGATTAGGAATGCAATCAACATGGATAGATTTTTCAGTCCAGGAATAAGTCAACTTGAATTTGTGGCAGACAAGGGTTTGATTGTAAGTCCACAAGACCCACACCCATCAGCAGAAGGACACATTCAGTGGGCAGAACAATTAAAAGATTTTATAGATGCTAACAATCTACGCACCATTTAGTAACAAAAACAGCAAAGCATGGGAAGTTTTCAATGGCGTTGAGAAGTCGTGGCCAGATCAAATAACCAAACTAGACAACGCCATAGAAAAAGATCCAGTAAGCAATAGCATGTTCTGGGGATTCGTTGGCAACAACAGAGAGATGGTACAAAAGTTAGATGCACGTAATCATACGTATTGGTTCGCAGACACACCATACTTTGGAAGATTTGACAACAATAATCTAAAGCCAGACAATCACTACTGGCGTATTTGTAAAAATAGAATCCATGTTCCTTACTTGAGAGATTGCAAAGCAGACAGATTTGAAAAGTTTGGTATGAAGATAAAGGCACCAAACTTTGCCGGTAAGCATGTATTGGTTTGTCCTAGTTCCACAGGCATACACCAATACTTGAACAGAGCCAATTGGACTAACGAGACAATAGAACAGATTAAGAGATACACGGACAGACCTATCAAACTTCGACACAAGCCTAGGGGCAGGGGTACATCAGGACCGAGTGAGGCAACGGTACCCCTATCCGAGGACCTTAAAGAAGCGTGGTGTGTTGTAACAAGTTGTTCCATAGCGGCGGTTGAAGCAATTTGTGAGGGCATACCGGTGTTCTGTGATAACATAAGTTTTGCAGTAGACGTTGGCAACGTTGAACTGTCAGACATAGAAAATCCTTACTATGGTGGGCCTGAACCATGGCTGTACAGTTTGGCATATCAACAATTCACTCCAGAAGAGATCAGCAACGGTACAGCAGTCGAGATTCTAATGGACAAAGGAATACTATGAAAATAGAGAAAGTGAATGGATTTTGGGTGCCTAAAGATGATTTGCATTTTGAGGAATGGAAAGCGGGAAAACCATTTACACAAAATAAATGTTTGCTTAAATTTATAGACTATTGTGTTGATAAAAATAAAAAATTTAATCATATATTAGATATTGGTGCATGGGTTGGTACTTGGAGCATAGCAATGAATAAATTTTGCGGCAGGGTCGTTGCGTTTGAGCCGGATAGTTTACACTACGAATGCTTGGTTAAAAACGTCAGCGATGATATAGAAACACATCAATTGGCTGTAGGTTCAGAAGAAAAATTAATTTCTTTATCAGAGGATAATTTTACCCAAAGTAAAAGAATTATAGGTGAAGGTAATATCCCTATGGTCACTATTGATAATCTTAAATTAGATGACGTTGACCTAATTAAGATTGATGTCGAGGGATATGAGATGGAAGTATTAAAAGGTGCAAAAAAGACTTTAGAAAACGTGCAGTATCTAATGATAGAATTAAACAATAATACAAAAAAATATGGCAGTAGTAATATTAAAATAGAAAAATATATAACCTCTTTAGGCTTTAAGGTGCTCATATCACACTGGCCAGATAAAGTTTTCTACCGTTCAAAGGCAAATTAAATACTTCAAATGAAAATTTTTATTACAGGTGTTGCAGGATTTTTAGGTTCACATCTAGCAGACCTCATGATATCGCAAGGCCATTCAGTTGCCGGTAATGATAACATGATAGGCGGATACACTGACAACGTGCCACAAGATGTAGAATTTCATCAAGTAGACTGTTGTGATTTAGAAAACATGACCAAGGCCATGGAAGGCTGTGATATAGTTTACCATACAGCCGCAACGGCATATGAAGGACTTTCTGTATTCTCTCCAGTGCTTGTTACTAGGAATATTTTTGAAGCATCAGTAACAACAATTACAGCGGCAATCAGAAACAAAGTAAAACGTATAGTGTATTGTTCAAGCATGGCAAGATATGGACATCATGACGACGTGCCATACAAGGAAACTTACGAATGTAAACCTCAAGATCCATATGGTATCGCAAAGAAGGCCGGAGAAGATGTATTGAAAAATTTATGTGAAACACATGGTGTAGAGTACGTAATTGCTGTGCCACACAACATAGTTGGTCCAAGACAGAAGTACGATGATCCATTTAGAAATGTGATGTCAATAATGCTGAATAGGATGTTACAAGGAAAGCAACCAATCATATACGGAGATGGCGAACAAAAAAGATGTTTCAGTTACATAGATGATTGTTTGTACTGTTTGAACGCTCTTGCTTTCAAAGACAATGTTGTTGGTGAGATTATTAACATAGGACCAGACGAAGAACCAGTTACTATCAACCAATTAGCAGAAGCCTGTGCAAACGAAACAGGAGTAAATCTAGATCCAATACATCACAAGGACAGACCTAAAGAAGTAAAATTAGCAACATGTTCGTCGGACAAAGCACGTAAGTTGTTAAACTACAAAACGTCAACTAATATGCGACAATCAGTGAAGAAAACTGCCGAATATATTAGAAGTAGAGGCACAAAAAAGTTTCAATACCATTTACCGTTAGAAATTGTTAACGATATAACTCCAGACACTTGGAAGAATAAATTAATATGATTTCATTTTGTTGCCCATCGAGAGGTAGGCCTGAACTTGCAAAAAGATTGATTGATACTGCTACCGAAACACAAACAGGTGACACAGAATTCTTATTCTATCTAAACGACGACGATGAAAAGTTAGAACAGTACAAAGATTTATTAGACGAAAAGCATTACACTATTGGACCAAATCAATCCACTTGTTACAGTTGGAATCTCATGGCTGACAAAGCAACCAATGATATAGTCATGCTGATGGGCGATGATGTACAAGTGCAAACAAAGGACTGGGATCTGTTGATTGCAAACGAAGTTGACAAATACGAGGATAAGATATTGATGGTAGTACCCAGCGACGGCAGAGCCAAAGGTAATAAAAAATCAGGTAGTGAAACCAAACTTTGGCCAGACGAACCACTACCAGCGGCTCACTTTGCCGTGCATAAAAATTGGGTGAACACATTAGGATATCTAGCACCCCCGTTCTTTTGGCATTGGCATGTAGACACCTACACACAGAAAGTTGCACGTAAGTTAAACAGGTGCCTTTATCTACCAACAGTAACTTTTAAGGCAAAAAAGATTATAGATGACAACGCTGGCAAACAAATACGTCACAATCTTAATATCAATTTAAGGGACAATTTTGTTTGGAAAAAGGTAAGGGATAGACATTTATACACTGACGTAAACTTGTTAAAGGAAAAAATAATTGTTACTTCTTAAAAGTAATAATTTTTGATTTGCCGTTTACAAGAAATAAATTCAAAGTAATTCGCTGTTGTGTTTGGTCGCTTTCATAACTGTGCCATGTCTTATTCTGCTGTCCACAAAATATAAAACTGTTATTAGGTTTCCATTCTGCTTCTTTAACAAATGCTTTCTCATCCTGATGGGTATACATTTTTGTTCCAACATTTATTTCTGGAGTGATATAAGTCACGCTACTCCATATTTTTTCAAGTCCTTCCATGTGTATATAGAACTTGTAAGGCAATGGCGGAGTGACGGATATATGACAATTTACAGCCAGATTATTGAACCACCTATGATTTGGATATTGGTCGCATAATTCTTCTGCGTTATCTAAAATGTTTTTACTAATGTCATGTATTTGATCATAGAATTTTATATTATGGTCAGCGAAATCCTTTGGAAATATATGAACAAGTCTGTCTTTGGGCACATCTATGTTTCTACACTGTTCTTGTAATTTAATAAATTCTTCTTGTGGTAAGGTATCTTCAATATATTGATGTGGCCATGGGTCATTGATTGTTCTGCTGTCAATACATTTACTAACAAATTGTTTTCCGATCATTTCATAGCACCTATTCTATTAATATTGTTTTGTTGTTCTGCCTGTAGCCTCTCTTCCATCCCGCTGGTCCATTTACCGTTGAACTTTGCCCTAGAACAAGTGTTACAGATCAAGTTCTTTTTTTCCTCTGAGTATTTTTTAGCGTATATTATTTTATGTTCTTTCTGCATGTTTTTCCACGCTCCCTCTATGCCAATTTCAAAAATATTACCATAGTCTGTCTTTCCTTCTGCATCGTCGCAACACAAGACCGCTTGACCGTTAACTAATACTTCCATTTTCCGTAGTATACGGCCAGAACCCATACTGCAACCTTGCATGTAGTTATTCTCATCAATTACAGCATTATAGGGTTTGGTCCAGTCGCCGTCGCCATCTCCCATTCTATTTTCAACCCAATTCCTCTTTGACTTCACTCTACCTAATATTACATTCTGATATTCAGCGATAGTTGACGCACTAGCGGCGGCCGATTGATTTTTATGTTTGACGCCGATGGCAATCCTCTTAGACAGTTCAGGGTATTCTTCTTTTACAAAACGTAAACTTTTTAACGTTTTATCTTTTTTAATCTTCATAAACTTCCATAGTTCCTCTGCGGTGTGTCCTATAACACTCATATGAACATTTCCTATGAGATGTATATATTTGTTCAAAATCTCACACTGTTTTCGGGTAAACGAAACACCGTTAGTACAAATACCAACTTTAATTTTGTAATGATCGCACAGTTCCATGATGTATTCTAGATTAGGTTGTACCAGTGGATCACTATATCTCCATGGACTCACAGCACAGGTGTAGTCCTTTACCTTGTATTTTTTTATAAGCGATCCATAATCATGTAGAAAAGTACCTAACTGTTCTTTAGTCATTAACTTGCCGTGATATGTTTTATCTTCACTCAACGTTGTATATGGACAACAATAGCACTTGGCGTTACACAAGTTGATTGGTTCAAATGCTATTGATGTAGGTAGTGGAATCTCTCTATACATTATTCTTGCACCATTATGTAATCTTGATTAAAAACTTTGTCTACGCCTTTGCACGTATACCCCCAAGATTCTAGGAGTTCTTGTGGCAAAATGTTGCCTCTGTTCTGTTCTATTACAACAACTGGACCATGCTTTTTTATAGTTTGCTCAGATCCTTTCAGTGCTTTAAGTTCGTATCCCTCGATGTCGTATTTGATGAATGTAACATTTTCAAAGTTGTATGAGTCCAAAGTAGTCATTGGTATCGAAACACTGCCACCATCTTTAATTCTACCAACTTTGTTGCTTGTTGTAAATGCCTGACCTTCCCTATCTCCTATTCCACATACATGGTACGTGAACTTTCTCATGTCCATAACATTTTTTACAAACATTTTTTTCTTGTCTCTGAAATCAAAACAATGGATGTGTGTGAAATATTTTTCCATCTCTCGTGCGAAACCTCCTTCTCGACAACCAACATCTATGCCTATTCCTTTTCCCCTTATGTAAGGCCTAGCCAATTGGAATGTGTGATTCCACCCTTCAATTTTTTGGGGAATTTGTTCTGGCGACCCTAAAATACTAACTGTGTTTTTTTGCATATTCCGTCAACCATTTTTCTAAAGCAGGTCCATGTAACGGTTCTGATGTCAGCCATTCTTGGACGCCGTGAGTCGATGCCCACCGGCCACTTGGTAGTTGATATGCATTGTGTATTGGTTCTTCAACATGTCTACCAACCATGTATCTCCGCGTACCAGGTCCGAATGGTTTTATTTCAGATTGAACTACAATCAAACCAAGTTTGTCTATCCATTCTAACATTCTCTCCTTGTGTCTTCCTGCCATAACTGTAGTTATCTGTATTTTGCTAATAGTGTTTCCCATTGGGAGTTGATCATATCTAGTTGTACTAATGGATGGCGTATATACTTTTTCTTTTTTTGTATTAGATCGATGTCTTTAGATTTTGTTATTAACAATGTATTTGCTAGGTAATTAAGTTTTTTTTTACCGTTTAAATGAATGTAGGATCGTGTATCATCAGCACGTTCTCTAAAAAACCATAAGCAAATTACTTCTCTCGAGAGATCTATGTTAGAGTAGTCATCTTTAAATTCAAAACCTATCCTATATTTGGAATCAAAATCCTGCCAAGTTTTGTGTTTTAAGTTATTTTGATTTTCATATAAGGTATCATATTCATTGGTATTTAAAAAGTTCTTGGTGTAGATGTATGTGACCGGATCGTTGAAACAATGGGCAGGTTTAAGTGTGTCCCAAATCATTACGCACTGAAAAGATTTATTGCTTCCTTTTTCCAGTCATCTGAGTATTCGCAGTGTCTATACCCATCGAACCAAGGTCCACCTTCGGTATAATGTAATATTTTAGGTGATCCATCTTCTGGTTCCCTGTACCAGCCAACTAACCAGTTGTAGTTGTGGGGCAATTCTCCTATTTCCGAATCTTCGAGCCAAGTAAACCTATGTAAGAATGTAGGAGTTTGATTGTTTAAAAATTCCGGTGTAAGTATTTTATTTTTTTCATGTTCGCAGTTCCAGAGCACCATGCTTGACCAATTTTTCCTTGGATAGACTGTCTGCACTTGTCCGTCCATTTTGGTTGTTTCCTTTGGCGTGTAATCATGTTTCACACATACAACTGCCTTGCTTGGATCACAATACTTTATTAAATTATGACTTGGCACTTTCCATAAAAAATCGCAGTCACAGAACACTGCCCACCCTTTGAAGTCATTAAGATAAGGCACAAAGAATCTTGTAAAAGTAAATTCTGTAGATGCAAGTTTGTCCTTCTCACGTGTGTATATTCCTTGTGATCTCATGTCATTTTGTTTGAGAGGGATAACTTCAGCGGACGGATCTCTTCTCTTTATTGAGTGCTCACACACTTGGTATGCTATATCTTCTCTGGAGTCCCAACCTACGTATATTTTCATCTAGATAATAATTCGTGTATTTTTTTCCAATTATTTACACGAATAATATCTGGGTGATTAAAATCTCGATTGTATGGATGGTCAATTATTATAGGCTTTAAACCGTATTTGAGCCCGGCTACAGCGTTCTTTGGCTTGTCCTCTACCCAATATAGTCCAGTTCCATGAAACTCCGCTAGTGCTGAATCTTTATCAGCACCTGTGTCGAGAATATGATAATTTTTGAATATATGATCTCCAAATAACTCGGCAAGTCTTTTCTTCCTTACCAATTGTGCTGGTATATCTGATGTCTGTGATGTTATTGGTATGAATGTCCACCCTTCTGCCGCAAGTAGTTTTACCCAGGTCTGCGAATCTTCCATTGGACACTGTGTAGCCATCCAAGCACTTTTATTAAATTCTCTTATTTCTTTTCGTATTTTGGGGATGGTTAGACCAAATCTTTCTGCCATCTCATACGTGTTTTCTTTATTAGGTAAAAGTTTATAAGGATAAATTCTTTCATTGTTATCATTGTAATAGGATCTTTGAAGCATCCAATCCGTAAAATGTTTTTCCCATTCAAGGAGTACACCGTCAACGTCTGTAAGAATTATTCTATTATTTGATATCGGCATCTTCCATTCCTGCTACTCTCAGTTTTACAATGTTTGTAATTTGCCATTGTTTCTGATCTAAGCCTTTAGTGATGCCCAACCATTGATTTCGAATAAGTGCGAAATCATTAATAATTTTATCCATGTCTACAACATCATCCTCACCGTCAACATATTTCTCTGCGTCTCGGCTTGATAACGCTCTGTTGTAATTTTCTAGATACTTCCTAAATGTTTTGGATCTTAATCTTCGTAATTCTATGTTGAGGTATTCAAGTATTGCCTCAAGTTGTTGTAGTTGGCTAAACCTTTCTTCTACTATTCCGGGCAATGCCGCACTAGCCTTTTCCAAGTTGCCGTATATCTTGCACTGCTTTTTAGCCTCTAACAATTCCTTATCAAAGTATGCTACGCAGTCTGGTATCTTATCTAGATTTCTGCTAACTTCGTTATACCAATTAATCATTTTCTCCGTATCCGTCTGACTCATCGTCTTCCTCGAACACAGTGTTAATTGCTTCTTCTAACTTAGGATCGTATTCGGCAGAGGCTTTGATTTCGTGTTGTTCTACTCCTATGTCCTCGAGGCTTTTAATAAAGTCTATTGCACAGTCTAGTTTTTGTCTCTCCGGTACATAGTGGGTTACAGCGTTCCATAGACGCTCTATATCCTCATGTGTGATGTCTATCATTTTTCTACTTCATCTATTTCGTCAGCAGGTATTTCTTCTTTGAACTCTGCCATTATCATATCTAATTTATCACCTACCCATGCTTTCCTGAATTCAATGTGTTCTTTTCCTGCTTTATCGATATATTTTAGTCTGTTTCCTTGCTGTACAAGTAGTCCTTTTTTCTCAAAAAGATCAACTAATCCGCTGTATGGATCCATTCCTGTGTCATATGGAATCTTAACTTGAACTCCTTCAAACGGTTTAGCATATCTTGTTTTCATGACCTTACAAGCGGCTCTTATACCTCTTACGTCGGTTACTTTGTTTCCTTTTTCGTCTTCCTTTAGTTTTAATTTTTTCATTGCAACAACAATACTTGATGCATAGATGAATCCTTGTCCACCTGATATCTTGTCATCTGGGTCAAACATATCTTGAGATGCGTATGTGTGGTTGGTTGCTATAAGTCCTACGTTCCAACTTCCAAACATGTTCACACAGTTTCTTACAAGTGCCGTTAACGCCTTTGGTTTTCTACCCAGGTCACCTTTCATGTCACCTGCTTCGAACTGGTTAACATCTGTTGGCGTCAGCATCATACCCAGACTGTCTATGACAAACAGTACTTTAGGTGCACCTTCTTTGTTGTCTGCATGTTGTTCTCTGTAACCTTTCATGAACTCAGAAACAGTTTTTGCTACGTCATCTACCATGGACATACTTAATTTTAAAAGTTTGTCCTCTGATGTGTCCACTTTTAATGCCTGTAGCCATTGTTCGTCTAGTGCGTTCTCTGTATCAATCAGTATAACAAATATACCTTGATCCTGTGCGTTCTTAATAATGTTGCCTGATGCTATGTAGGATTTACCCGCACCAGACTCACCGGCAAGCACTGTAACCTTGCCTAGGGGAATACCTTTGTTGAAATCACTTGTC
>MDSV01248222.1_pt1 | contig 12529 bp, 13 predicted proteins | sample 810851 | NCBI WGS metagenome assembly MDSV01 (sample SAMN05326640, study PRJNA326480) | marine metagenome | isolation source: seawater | place: Atlantic Ocean: North East | collected 2012
AGGATAAAACTTCAATGTAAAATCAATATCTACATCTGTACACATATCCTGCTTTTTCTTTATTACTGGAATTTTCTTCTTCCCCGTTTTTGTTTTATCAGACATTAGATATTCCAAAAACTCATTGTAATCAGTAGTCCATGTTCCAATGGGTAATTCAGTAATTTTAATTGTATCTGCACTAATCACTTTATATTTACCCTTAATCAAATATTTATTTTGTTTGCCATAATTTTTTATAACCGTTCCATTAAAATTCTCATAATAAGGATGTAATTCTATATTTGTCTGTTTACCATTTATTTTATTTTCCATATATTTAATTATGTCTGCAATATTAAAAGATGTTCCTTCATAACTAAATCCTGTTCCAATTCCTTTACCACCATTTACTAATGCAAACGGTATAATAGGTAAGTAATATTCTGGTTCAACTTTTAATCCATCATCATCATTATAATTTAATATTGCTTTATCCTCATCTCTGAAAATAAATTTTGTTAATGGATTTAATGCTGTGAAAATATATCTTTCACTTGCATGATCTTTACCTCCCATTAATCTCGTGCCAAATTGACCATTCGGCATTAAAACATTTGCATTATTTGAACCTACAAATTCTTGTGCCATACCAATTATACTTTTAATTAAACTCATTTCACCGTGATGATAACCTGAATGTTCACTAACATATCCAGCCAATTGCGCTACTTTAATTTCATTCGTCAAATTTCTTTTAAAACAAGAATACAAAATCTTTCTTGTGCTTATTTTCCATCCATCTATCACATTCGGAATAGATCTGTCACAATCATATTTTGAAAAATGCTTCATCTCTTTATCCACAAAATCAGTATATGTTATATTACTTGTATCTGAGTTTAATACTTCATCTTTATCATAATTTCCCAACCATTTCTTTCTATCATCTGCACGATGTTTATTAAATACTTTATCTATTGAATCACTACACGTTTCTCCTTCATATTTAAATGTAACCATTTTTTTATTCTTAAAATATTGTTTAAATTCTTTTGAAGAACTTGTTCCTAAACCTTTAAAATATTTTATCTTCCATCCTTTACCTCCATCAGTAACTTCTTTCCATTTTTCATATTTACTTTCATTATAGAAACTCAATTCTTTTTTCCCTTTTTTTGCCTTTAAAATTGGTGTGTTCATAAAACCTAGAAAATCATCAATCTTAATTAATTCTTTCCATTGCGAATGAAACATATTAATACATAATCCTTTAATATGTGAACCATCCAAATCTTGATCTGTCATAAACAATACTTTTCCATATCTCAAATGTTTTTTAATCAATGGTTTAGTATATACTTTTCCAGTTTCCAAACCTATTATTTTTTTTATATTTGTAATCTCCGCATTAGAATTAATTCTCAATTGTGAAATATCTTTCGTGTTCAACAATTTACCTTTCAATGGAAATACACCAAACCAATTTCTATCTTCTTTACTCAAACCTGATACAATCCCTGCTTTAGCTGAATCTCCTTCACATAAAATTAATATACATTTATCACTATCAATTGTTCCCGCTTTATTAGCATCCATTAATTTTGGAATCCCTCGAATATTTGTTGTTTTCTTTCCATCGTTTTTCTTTGCTGCTTTACTTGCTTTCACTTCATTCAATGCTATAGCTGAATCCATAACACCCATCTTCGCCAACTTTTCAATGAATTTATCACTCACTTCACATTTCGAACCAAACTTTGAAACAGGTGTATTCATACATTCTTTTGTTTGACTATCAAATGCTGGATTTTCAATAATACAATTCAAAAATAACATCAATTGTTCTTTAATTGTTATCGGTTTCACTTTAATCTTCTTCTTCTTTTCAATGTAAACAGACATTTTCTTTACGATTTGATTCATAATATAATCAACATGCTTTCCTCCCTTTTTTGTATTGATACCATTTACATATGATACTTGTGTAAATTCATCCAATGGGCTAATACATACTGCATATTCCCATCTATTACCAGGCTTTTCATACAATCTTTTTGTTTCACCTTTTAATCCAATATACCTATCAATATAACTTTCAAATGTTTTAATAGGAACGGTTTTACCATTGAATTTAACATTCACTGATTTATCTGTAACGGCTGCAATATCCCAAGTTCTCTTTTTAAACATCTGAAACATGTCATCTGATAATCCTTTTAAACCAAATCTTTCGTAATCTGGCAACCAAGATACTTTTGTATAAGGTTTTATAGTTGAATTTGTTACTTTAGGTTTACAAATTTTTCCCAAATTATCTTCAAATCGTTGTTTGTATTTCTTTTGTCTAATATGATCAACCGTTTCAATTTCACCCCATTTAGCATAAATAAGAACTAATTTGAAACCAAAACCATTTTTTCCCCCAACTATTTTCTTTGCCTTTTTATCATAATTTGTTCCTGTTCTTAAATGACCAAAAATCATTTCTGGAATCCATAATTTATGTTCTGGATGTTTTTCAATATCAATTCCATTTCCATCATTCATCATCGTAATAACACCTGTCTCTTTATCAACTGTAATTTCAATATTTTTAACTGGAATGATTTTTTTACTTTTTTTCTTACCATTTAGACGAACATAATGATCTCTCGCATTCACTATACCTTCATCAAAACATTTATATAACCCTGGAACCCAATTATATGATGTATAACTCATTTTTTCATCATTTAACAACCAACCTTTATCTTCATCTTGTTCAATACTCCCAATATATGTATCAGGAGCATCTTTAATATGTTCTATATCTGTTTTCTTTTGATATTTTTGCTTTAATTCTTCGGTTTTAGACATCGTGTTTAATTTATAATATTTTTTTTATATTATTTTAATTAATTATTAATACAAAATCAATTTATATTTTTTTTTATGTTTTTGGGGGAAATTAAAAATTTCAACCAAAAAACATAAAAAAAAATATGGTAAATCTATTAACACTTTTTAATATTTTTTTTAATGTTTTATTTTATGTTTTTTTGGGAATCCCAAAAAAACATAAAATAAAACATTAAAAAAAATATGCGTTTGGATATATTTAGTAATAAATAATTTTTTCTAATTCTAATATATATAATGACCAGAAGAAATTGGAAAAGAACTGCTGATCGCAAATACCTTGTAAATGGTAAGAAATACGATATGCTCGTTGGTTCCAGACGTCAAGTTTGGAATGGCACCGCATACAAAACCAACCCAGGCAAAAAAGCCCTTACCAAAAAGCATTTAATGCAAAAGAAAAACGGCAACATTGTCTCCAAAAGAAAAAGTGCCACCGCCAAAAGACAAAAGAATTTAGGTAAATATATCGACCTTGCTCGTAAAAATAAAGGCAAGAAATTCCAAAAAATGACAAAAGGTCTTATGAAAACAAAACGTAAAGCAAAGAAAACAAAACGTAAAACAAAACGTAGAAAGGGTACCAGAAAACGCCAACGTTAAATTTAATATTTTTTAATACTTTAGAAAAATATTAAATCGATGTATATATTATAATGAGTGGAAACGAGAATAGGATTGATATATTTGAAGGACTTGATTCGAAGGACTTTGTTGATTGGGATTCAGTAGCATATGTTGCTTCAGATGTATTTTTTAGAACACAAAAAAAGATCGATTTTAATGAAGATAATTTGACAAATATATGCGAAATATTGATGGAATACAAGAAGGATGACACGTACTGGAATGAAAAACGAGATGATGGTATTATTGAGTTTCTCCGCCTCGTTTGGGATCTCCGCAAAGAAGAGTCTTGGAAAAATGGAAATTGTTTGAATCCCGAAGATGAAAAAGAAGATAACCATGGTAATAAATTAGGATGCCGGAAATGGGGTTGGGAGAAACAGAAAGAATTAGCTCAAACAATTATAACGGTGGCGGAAAAAATAAAAATAAAGAAAATTGATGAATTATTAAAAATTATCAATAAAAAAACTAATTATGTTGAGCCACTTGAAGGTGGAAAATATTTTTTAACACCTGAACAACACACACAATTTGAAATCGATGGTTCCGATTCAAATGAAGGTGGACGTAGAAAACGCCGCAGAAAAAGAACAAAAAAACGCAGAAAATCGCGTAAAAGAAAACGCAAAACCAAGAAACGCAAAAGAAAAACCAAAAAACGTAAAAGAAAACGCCAACGTTAATCGATTATTTTAGTTCCAAGTTGTAATTGTTGTCCATCAGGATTAACAACTACTACTACATCTTCATTGAGGGGTTTTTTTATTACTCGTTCATTCAAATTATTTATATATAAATTAATTATCTGCATCCTTTGCTCTTGTGCACGATTTTCAATTTCAATTAATTCATTTTCAATTTGTCTTTCATTAATTTGTCTCATTCGTATTCTTTCAAGAACTTCTCTTTGATCACTTACTCTATTTATTGCGTTTATTTGTTCTTGTGTATATTCTGTGGAAAATTTATAAATACAGCAACCAAAACATACTATAATAATTACTATAAATATAATTAAACCGTATTCTTCAAATATATCACTTTTAGAAGCCATTTTTTAAATATTTAATTGTTTTTGAAATAATAAAAAATTAAAATCAATTTTCATTTAATATAAAATCTATATTGTCAATGAAATAAGTTTTGCTTACTATCATTTTTGGTTTTGTTTTATAATATTTTTTATACATATCAATTTTACTAATATTTTCATCAAACACGAGAGAATTTATAGATTTTTTTATAGATGCCTTTTTATCCCAATCCAAGCATCTGTATCCTTGAACAACTTTATTATTTAATATTTTAATGTATGGAAGATAATTTATTATTATTTTTAATAATTCTCTCTCGTTTGTAGTTTTGATTCCAGTATGAATTTTAAAAAAATAAAATATCTCACTTATTTCTATCTCATCGTTCATATCTGATATTATTTTGTTTTCCCAAAAACTCATAAACTTTCTTAAAATAAATAAATGTTTATGTGTCTTATTTTTTATTTTTAAATTAGCATTCAAAGTAATATCAGGAATATTTTGAAATTCTAAAAAACGTTCCCATAAATAATTAATTTCCATATCTGTTATAATAGTTTTTTCTTCACTCTCCACTAAATAATTTTCACAAAACAATTGAATAATATACGATTCATTTTTATTTTTAAAAAACAATATCTTATCTTTATTTTCCACTTTATCTTTTAAATATATTTCAGAATTTTCATATCTTTGCGAATAATGCAAAGCAACTGCAACAATATTCAATATATTCTGTTCTATAAAAAATTTCCAATAAACTTGATTTTCTATTGAATCTTTAAAATCAATTAATCTGTATTTATTATATGAATCTTCTTGTAATTTACCAAAATAAAAAGATGAAACAATATCCCCATTATTAAAATAATCTTTATAACAAAATAATATATGGTCTAAAAATGATTTGGCATTATTATTCACAATATGAAATATATTTGTTTTTTTTTTCAAAATATTATCACCAAGAATTGTCAAAAAATATTTAGCTTCAGCCTTTGCATTAAATAATATAGGATATAAATACTTCATAACATTTTGTATAGTAATTGATTCTGGGATTCCATTTGTTATAGGATTGTCTCTTATTTTTTCAATTAACAAGTTTTTTATTTCTTGTTTATCTTTTAAAAGTGACTTTTCTTTTGAAATTTTGGAGAGAATTTTATACAATAATTCATCTTCGCTTATTTGTGAATAATTCTTACCGTCATATTTTATATATAAATTATTTGATGAAAAATATTGAGTTTCATTTGTCATAAATTTTAATATAAAACTTATTTTCTTTGTGCTTTTTGCATTTTTTTCCATTTCTTTACACCAACATACTGCTTCAATAGGTAATTTATTACAAATACTGTCGCTGATTTTTTCTAAAACAAAATCGTTATTTTCATATTTTTTATACAATTCCAACAATTTATTTAATGGTTTTTGTAATATTTTATTCATTTAATTGTTTTTTTATTTTAATTTTAAGTAAATTTTTCATAAGTATTTAAAGATTAATGTAAAAAAATATATACTAATGTCTACATCATCAAATTGTGTATTGGAAATAAAAACAGTTCAAATTGCTCCCTTCAGAACATTAATGACCGCGTTAAAAGATATATTATTAGAAACAAATATTACTTTTGAAAAAGATGGTATGCGAATTATTAATATGGATAAATCACATACTATTTTGGCACATTTATTTTTAGATGCAAATAAATTCGAACATTACTATTGTAAATATCCAAAGATTGTTATAGGTGTTAATATGTTTCATTTATTTAAATTAATCAATTCAATAGATAATGATGATACATTAACTATATATATTGAAGAATCAGAATATTCAGATGGAATTGTTAATTATTTGGGATTGAAATTCGAAAATGGTGATATTCAACAATCAAAGAATCAAAAATTAAAATTAATTGAACCTGATGAAGAAGAATTAGAATTGCCAAGTGTGCAATTTTCTTCCGTTATTAATTTGCCTTCCAGTGATTTTCAGAAAATCATCCGCGATTTATCTAATATATCTGGTCGGTTGGAAATCAAATCTGTTGGAAATGAATTAATATTCAAATGCCAAGGACCATTTGCAAATTGCGAACTAAGTCGCACTGAAATGGATGGCATCACCGAATTTGTTCAAAAACAAGATAAAAATACTATCATTCAAGGAGAATTTTCACTTAAGAATCTTGGTTATTTCATTAAATGCACCAACCTTTGTAACTCCATTGAAATGTATCTCGAAAATGATTTACCTTTAATTGTTAAATATTCTGTAGCCAGTTTAGGTGAAATTAAATTATGTTTGGCACCATTACCCTGTTAAATTTTAATTATTGTTTTTTACTGGTTCAAAAACCAGTAAAAACAATAATTAAAATTTGTTAAATAAATCTATATTATATTTATTTTTTATATACAATATAATAATGGTTATACCTATTATAAATGATAAATGTTTTAAACTTTCGTTTCGCGTTAAACCTAAAATAACTAATAATGGACCAAATATTATAATATTTAAATAATAGTTATTTGTTTCATCATAAATATTGTTAGTAATTGAATTATTATCAGTAATAAAATGATTAATAACAATTTTATATATTGAAAAAAATATTAACAAAATTCCAATTAATAATATGATATAATTTATTGGAAAATCAATATTTTTTGAACCTAAAAATATTAATAATGGCGATAATAAAAATAATATAAAATTCATATATTATTTTTAATTAAAATATTTTGTTGATTTTATCACAATATAACAATTTTATAATATTTAATAATCTAGATTTAATATTCTTGATTTAATAATCTAGATTTAATATTCTTGATTTAATAATCTGGTTTGTGTTTTTTAAAAATACATCCCTGAAATGATACTCCTTCGATTTCAATTAATTCTTTAACATTTTGATATTTTAAAGTTCCTGTCCAAATTTTCAATATACAAAAAGATTTTTTTGGTGATACCGTAATACCATTAATTGTTTTTAATAAATTTTTGTTTTTTGTTATTGATTCTCCCGATAACATATATGACATTTTTTTCCATACTGGTGCAATGCTTTTATTAGTTATTTTAAAAGAGAAACAACCTCCTTCGCAATTTTTTGGATCCTCCCACATTGGTAATATTCCCTTTCTCATAAAAAATAACATGCAATTTTTTATCATTTGGTCAGGTAAACTGTTTTCTAATGCTATCACTTCTTCTACGGTAGAAACTTCTGTTATTTTAATGTAACTTTTTAAAGACCAATCAGTGTTATGTGGTAAATGCGCCCATAAAACCCATTTATCATAAAGTTTATTAGAGCTATGAGAACTTTCATCGTGGGAACTTTCCATTTTGGAACCTTCCATTTATAATAAATTATATTTTTTTTCTTTAATTAAGTTTAAAATATTTTATATTTAATTTCATTATCTTCTTCAAAAATTTCTACGCCTTGTTTTTCATTTAATTCAACCATTGTAACATTTTTATCAATAATATTAATTTTATAATTTTCATTTAATTCTTCACTTAAAATATTTTCTTCTTTTAAAATAAATTTAATAAAGTTTTTATTCAAAATTTTATTACTAACTACGTAATATTTATCTAATATATGATTTAAATCTTGTTCATTATCGCCATTTAATAATTGAACATTCAAAAATATTTTCGTATCATATTTTATATTTTCTATTTTTTTTCTTAAAATATTCATTATTTTTTCATCATCATTAAAATCTAATTCATCATTTTTTATTTGAATATATTTATTATCATTATAATTTGAAATAAAAATATTTTTTGCATTTTCTATATTGTTATACAATTCGTCGTTTTCATCTTCTAAATAATAATCTTCCTCATTTTCATATATCAGTAACCCCTTAATTATTTCATTTTTATCATTCAATAAAACTATTTTATAAGTATCTTTATTTTCTTCTTCATTATCATCCTCTTCTTCCGATTCACATCTTTTCAAAAAGTCATTAAAGTGGCGTTTACTTTTATTATAAAAATTTAAAATGTTAAAACCTTTAAACATTAAATATTGCTTCACATCATCCATATTTTTTATTTCATTTTTATTATATTTACCTAATAATTCTAAAGTTAAAAAAGCACCTGAAATAATGCATCCATTGTAAATTAAATCATATAACATATTTATATATACTTAATAAAAATATGTTTTAAATTACTTTTAAAAAATCATTAAATTACTTTAATAATTTGATAATCGTTGGTCACGTATACTTCTCATATCAACACCCGGAACATACGTAGAATCCAATTTAAACCTATAATTTCTTTTTTCTTCTATTGAACCACCTCGATTATAATCAGTTTCTACGCCTTTTCCATGATTATAATTTCCTTCTGATGATCCGTGGTCATGATATAATATAATATCTCTACTTACATTTTTTTGTCCATCATCTCTTCGAATCTTTCCTGTTTTTGGATCTAAATTAAAAGAAAATAATAACAATGTCACAATTACTGACATTAAAATAAAAGGTATAAAAATTATAATCCAAGCTAATATGCCTAAACCTGCACTACATAAATAATTTAAAATAAATGTAAATACAAAAGTTAAAAGTAATTTAACTAAAGCAGTATTATATAAACCTTTAAATGTATCTATAAGAACTTGCGATGCTGCAAATATTAAATAAATTAATGCTGGTGTGCAAATTGTATTAACAATCATTATATATATATTTATACTAATAAATTATTATTAATAAATTATTGAAACACCATTAACATAACTACCGACTTCATCCCCTATTTCTCCATCGCTTAAATACTCATAAATTTTACCAATATTTTCTTCACTTCCATAATATTTAACTCCTTCCAGTTCTATTTCAACTACTTCTTCCTCATCTTCTTCTTCCTCTTCTTCATCCTGTTCTTCCTCTTCTTCCTCTTCTTCATCCTGTTCTTCCTCCTCTTCCTCTTCTTCTTCATCCTGTTCATCCTGTTCCTCTTCATCCTCTTCTTCTTCCTCTTCATCCTGTTCCTCTTCTTCGCTTGCAGTATCAATAGTAGCATAATCTCCTGCTTTTTGAGCTAATAATATAGTTTTCATAAAATCAGTTTTATTTTCTTCATTCTTTTCCTCTTCTGCAGATTTCGTAATTAATTCGTCTATATCATTATTTATTTCATCCAAATCATTTAATAATATATCATCTAAATTATTAGAATTTAAATTACGCATCAAACCTAATTGCATATCTTTCTTTTTTTTTTCTAAATTTTTTTCAATTTCTTTCACTATATCCTCTTCATTTATTTGATTATCTGTATTTTTTGTTTCATTAACAATCAATTCTATATTATCAGAAACTTTTTCTTCTTTTTTTAAATTCTCAAATTTTACTTCTGCTTTGAATCTAATATTATTTCTATACATAAATAATTCTGAGTATTTCTTAGAAAGACTACTTAAATTTGAATTTAAAAAATCAATTTGTTTTTTATGTGTTTCTATTTCTTTTTTTTGTCTTTCATTTTCTTCCAAAATATTCTTTATAAATGGTATTGTTTTTATGAAATTTTCAAATTCTTTTTTATCACTCTTATTTTTATCTATAATTGATACTAAATGTTTTCTCAAAACTTCATTAATATCATTCATTATATGATCGACTGATAATTCTTTAGACATTTATAAATAAATATTTAATTCCGTTTAATATTATTTTTTAATATATTTAGAATAATTATATGGAAAAATCAAATAATTATGAACAATATAAAGCATGTTTAACACTTGTTATGTCTCAAACAAATTATAATAAAGATGAAGCTATTGAAAAATTGAAAAAATGGGACAACGATTTTATAAAAGTAATTAAAGAATATTTAAATCCTAATTTTCAAAAAAAAAAAGAAAAAAAAAATATTTCACTTAATCAATCTATTATGAGCGAATTAAGAAAATTCAAAGATAAACAATGTTCAAATTATATTAAAGAAAAAAACAACGAATATGAAATTAACAAACTCATATATTTAAAAGAACTTGAAAAGGAAGCAAACCAAGTAACACAAGAAAAACAATCAACAAACCAAGTAACACAAGAAAAACAATCAACAAACCAAGTAACACAAGAAAAACAATCAACTAATGAAAAAATAAATATAAATATTTCATAAAAATATTATGAATTTTTAATAAAATATATTCATAATATTTTATTAAAATACATTAAAACTGTCTTTTAATATGGCTGTTTTGGTTTTAAATACTTCTTTACTTTTTAATTTATAACTATTTGAAGTGTTTTTTTTTTCATTCAATATATTATTTATTATATTAGGTTCTTCATTGTTTTCTTCGTAAATCTCTGGTAAAATCTTAGATAAAGGTTTATCCACTATCATTATTAATCTATCATTCGTTAACAATTTTCTATATTGTTGAATTGATAAATTTCCATAATATTTATCTAAAGTATAATATGGGCTTGGAGCAGGTTTAATGTTTTTTTCATAATTATACATCTTTCCATATAAATTATTTAATAAACTATAGCGTTCCCATAATGTTGATGTATCTATGTTTTCATTCTTTAAATAAGATAAAGCACATTCCGGACTACAAAAACAACCATAAACATCTATTTTTTCAGCATATATACTTTTTGGTATATATATCGTCGGATTATCAAAATAACACGTACACCAAAAACAATGTGATGATTTATCTGATATATTTTTTGAATTAAGATTTTTTTTTAAATTATTTAATTTCTCCCATAATTCTTTATTATCATGCTTTTTTAATTTACATTCATTTTTTATATCTTTTTTATTTTTTTTATCTTTTTTATTTTTTTTATTTGTTATTTTTTTATTCTTATCTTCAAATTCTTCAATTTGAAAATATTGATTTTTTATTGTATTCATATTAAATGCTTCTGGTTCATTTATATTTGGATCATAATCTATATTTGTTATATTATTTTCCTGCTCTAATTCTTTATTTGATGTTTTTAAATGCAATATAATATTTGGCGTATAATTTGTATTTACATTTTTTTTTTGATTTTTATTAATTATTTTACCACCTTTTGGTTTTCTTCCTCTCTTCTTAGGTGGTCCTTTTTTCTTTTCTTTTTCATTTTTTGGTTTTGGTTTCCTTCCTCTCTTCTTTGGTGGCATTGTATTTATATCAAATACTTAATTATTTTAAATACTTTTTATAAATACTTTATTTGATATATACTTTATTTGATATATACTTTATTTGATTTATTATAACATTTTCTGCACAAAGAATTATATACTTCACTTGATATAACTGTTTGTTCTTTTTCTTTTGTAATTCTATGAGTAAATATTGCTTCTTTGATACAACATTCTCTACAAATACCTTTTAATTTAACTATGTCGTCGCATAAAGGAATTATATCTAATATACTTCCAAATTTTTTTCTTTTATAATCACCATCTAATCCACACACATACACTTTCTTCTTCTTTTTATTTACTATTGAATCTACACAATCATATAAATCTTCAAAAAATTGCCCTTCATTTATCAAAAATACATCATAATCATTTATAATTCCATTATCAAATTCTTCACCAAATATATCACTTAATTTATAACAACTTTTACATTCAACTATTTTATTGTTATGTGTCGCCATAGTTGTTTCATCTGTTCCATATCTATTATCTATTGTATGATTTATTATACAACATTTAAAATCACACGATATGTGTTTATTATACTCCTTTATCAATTCACTCGTTTTCCCTGCAAACATTGAACCCAAAATAACTTTCAAATAACCCGTTTCCAAATTATAAGACATTCTGTTTTGTATTATTTAAATAAATAATATTGATTTTAAACCATATTTAAAATTAATATTAAACCATATTTAAAATTAATATTAAACCATATTTAAAATTAATATTAAACCATATTTAAAAT
>MDSV01057292.1_pt1 | contig 12528 bp, 13 predicted proteins | sample 810851 | NCBI WGS metagenome assembly MDSV01 (sample SAMN05326640, study PRJNA326480) | marine metagenome | isolation source: seawater | place: Atlantic Ocean: North East | collected 2012
TATATATAATTTTTCTTTAGCTCCACTTTTGATTCATGCAATTATATCTGGAAATAGTTTTTATTTAAAAAAATGGTCACGAAGCATGCCTCCAGCACAAATTGGAAATACTTATCTTAATTTTTTATCCACACATGATGGTATAGGTATGCGACCATTAGAAGGAATTATACCTGATACTGAGTTAAAAAAATTTTTTAAAATACTTCAAAAATCAGGAGGGTTCCTTTCTTTTAGATCTTCCGATAGTAAAAAAAATGTTTATGAAGTTAATACTACATTACTTGATGCATTTTCTAATACATTTGATGGAAAGGATAATTATAAAATTAGAAGGTTTATATTATCTCATGAAATATTATTTTGTATGGAGGGTATTCCAGCAGTTTATTTTCAAAATTTAGTTGGATCCAATAATGATAAAAAAAAGTTTAAAAAAACAAAATCGTATAGATCAGTAAACAGAAGAAATTGGGACTTTGATAATCTTTTAAAAAAGTTAAAAACACCAGATTCACAAAATTTCAAGATCTATGAAGAATTAATTAGGTTGATTGCTCTTAGAAAGAGACAGCCTGCTTTTCATCCTAATGCAACTCAATTTACTCTTCAATTGGAAGAAAGCTTATTTGGTGTTTGGAGACAAAGTATTGATAGAAGCCAAAGCATTTTCTGTGTAAGTAATCTAACTAAATTTAGACAAAAAATTTCTCTGCATGATATAAATTTAATTTCTACTGATAAATGGTATGATATTTTAAAAAATAAAAGAATTAAAAATATAAATGGTGAAATTTATTTGCTTCCTTATCAAAGCATGTGGATTTCAAATAGATTGTTTTAAAATTATATTTGTGGTAACCGAGGTCAGGGGTTCAAATCCTTTCAGCCACCTCATTCACTTTTTTAATTTTTTCTAAAAAAGATGAATCATCTAGTCGCATTAATATTGACGAATGACGATTTGACGCTGAATCAGGAGTTCGATGAAGTATTCCATTTTTACCGCCTCTAAAAATAGCAATATCCCATTTATTTATAAATTTTATTGCTGATTTATCCTTTATAATTTCATTGTTTGGCTTACCTTCAATGAATGCATCTTTATCTGCGGCATAGTCTGGTAATAGTTCAGTTCCTTGCCCCTCATATGTAACTAATATTCTAAAAGGCACCATATCTAAATGGTAACGCTTGCAACCTCGATCACTACCTAACCAAAAGCTTAATTTATTTTCATTTAAAAATGTACAAAATAATTTACATATGTAATTCATGTCTTCCAACCAAACATCGAAGAATGGATGCCTTTGGATACTTTCAGGTAATTTGTTTTTTAAAAGTTTTTCAATATCTTTTTTTGATTGATTTTTAGATACAAACCCAGTTATTGATGAAATAGATTTAGAGAGTCCTTTAAAAAATAAATTGGAGTTAGGAGGCAAAGGTCTTTTAAAAACTCTCAACTGACTTTCGTTATTCTTAAAATTAATTAATTTTTCTATCATTATTCAATTATTTTCAAACAAAAAGAGTTCAAGATAATAAGTGTTATATTATAACACTATAATAATTAAAATACAGTTTTTATTTTATTATTATTAAATTTATAGAATTCAAAATTATTAGGAACTTTTGGAAGAGAGAATAAGTATTAACTAAAGTAAATTTAAATTATTTTTTCAAAATAAAGTTTAGATTTTATATATCATTTAAATTTTTATACGCCTGTTCCTTCGAGACATTGACCTTCAAAATAAAATGTTTCCCTGGGTTTTAAAGAAAAAGATTTAATGGTTTTAAGTGATAACTTTCCTTTTTTGTTAAATAAAGGTTTATCATTTTTAGTGCTTTTTCCTAGTTTCCTAATATCATTAAAAAACTCTGGATCGTCGAATCTGAAAAACGTTCTTTTTGTTTTTCCGGTAATTCTGTCTATTATGTAGGATTCTAAGAAATATGCTTGTGAAACAAACGTGACAATAGATATAGTATTTTTTGATATTAAAAAATCGTCAAGTAAGATGCCCTGATGGTTAAACCATGAATTTCTCATTCTATATTCAGCTTTACCGTTTGATTTTTTTTCAGTATTAACCTCAACTATATCTTTACAGTTATAAGAACTACAAATTTGCATAGTGTCTAGCTTTTCAATTGCTAGAGAGTCAACATTTTTAGTTTCTTTTTTGATTAAATTTGGATCGTATTCACATGATAACCTTAATACATTTGTAGATTTACCATAAACTTCAAATGTAGCAAATAAAATGATAAAGAAAGAAAGTTTTATTGGAATACATTTTAACATTTAATTTAATTAATCATTTTTACTTAACTTAACAATATATAATTTGCTATCAGCACTAAATTATTTAAGTAAAAATTTTGATTATTACTATTAATAATAGATTTTTTTTCAAGTATTACTATTTTTTATATATGACAAAGCATTTCTATGAAACGATGTTGCTGGAAATAAAAGGGCTGGTGAATCTAGAAATATTGTGAAAGAAAAATTAGAAATTTTGAAGTCTTATCTATAAAAAGCTAATAGAAGACAAAGAATATATAAAAATTTAAAGAAATGAAATACGAGATAATAAAATTATGAAAAATTCTTTGATGTGGTTTAGATATGATCTTAGGATAAAGGATAACGATGCTTTGTTCGAGGCATTGATAAACCAACTTTGTCTACCAGTCTTTATATTTGATAAAGGATATTCAAAACTAGAAACGACAAGTAACTTTCACTTAAAATTTTTAAATGATTCATTGATTGATTTAAACAAAAATCTAAAATTCTTTTTTAATACTAAGCTTAATTTTTATAACGGGAATACAGTTGAAATATTGAATTTTCTTATTGATAAATATAAAATTAACACTGTTTATTCAAATAAAATTTTTAAAGGTAAATATTTTATTAAACTTGATAACAAAGTTAGTTCATTAATGACAGAAAAGGGAATTTGTTGGTTTGAAAGCAATCAGTTTGGAATTCAACTTGATAAAAGAAAAAGAGGAAAGTGGTCAGCTGATTGGCATAAGTTTATGCATAACCCATTAAAACCTAAAATTGAGGCTAAAGGTTTTCTTGAAGGAGATTCTGGACTTGTTAATCTAAACTTTGATCAAATTAATTGTCAAAAAGGTGGTGAAAGTAAAGCGTTAAGTTGTTTAAAAACTTTTCTCAATTATAGGCATAAAAATTATTCAAAAAGAATGTCAAGCCCATTAACTGCAGAGAACTCTTGTTCAAGACTAAGTCCTCACCTTAGTTTTGGAACAATTTCTATTAAATATATAATTAATAATATTGAAAAAGCTTTTGGACAAAAAAATAGCGAAAAAACCTCTCTTAACTCTTTCAAGAAAAGATTAGCTTGGCATTGTCATTTTATACAAAAATTACATGACGAACCGAGAATTGAATATGAAAATTTGCATCCCTTATACAATGGCTTAAGAGAGAATAGTTTTAATTCAGAATATTTTAAAAGGTGGAAAGAAGGTAGTACTGGGTTTCCTTTTTTAGATGCCTGTATGAGATTTTTAACTGTAAAGGGTTGGTTAAATTTTAGAATGCGAGCAATGGTCGTTTCATTCGCATCATATCAACTTTGGTTGGATTGGAAAAAAACCTCAAAATTTTTAGCTAATAAATTTACAGATTATGAACCTGGTATTCATTATCCGCAGATACAGATGCAGTCTGGAACTACTGGAATAAATACTATTCGCATGTATAATGTTATTAAACAATCATATGATCAAGATCAAAAAGGTTTGTTTATTAAAAAGTGGGTTCCAGAATTAAGAAATCTTCCTGATTATCTTGTTCATGAGCCGTGGAAAATAAATTTTTTAGAAGAAAAAGAATATAATTTTAAACTTAGTAAAAATTACTTTAAACCGCTAATTGATAATACAATAAGAACTAAATTTGCTAAAGATATGATTTGGTCAATTAAAAAAAAACCTGAAGCCAAAGAAATTTCAGAACAAATCGTATTGCAACATGCCAGTATGAAAAGATAAATATTACAAAATTATTTGATTTATGGTGCTGTATTTCCAGTATTCAAACCTCCTCAGCTAATCCATCCATTTATATCCTATATTTGTAGCAATATTGTTTTTCACATTAATTTAACTAATTCTTAATTTTTATTTAAAAATTATATTTTACGAAAATTTTTCTTTTATATATTTTTTTTAAGATTAAATAATATTAATGGTTAGTATAAACGGTTTAAGTTCGGTTTTTCCAGCAAATAAAGTTTTTCAAGAAGAAATTAAGGACATAGGTAGAAAGTTATTTTCATCAAAGACAAACTTTAAAAAAATGGAGAAAGTTTATGATAACTCTGGTGTAAAAATAAGATATCTTACCGAACAACTTAATTGGTATTTAAATGAGCATAATTGGTCTGAAAGAAACTGTTTATTCAAAAAAAATGCCCTTGATCTTCTAAAAAAATCAATACAAGAAACAATTTCAAAAACAAATACAACTCCAGAAAAAATAGGTGGAATAATCCTTGTAAATAGCACAGGTATTTCTACACCAAGTATCGATGCTGAAATTTTTAATATGTTTAACTTTAATAATGAAATTGTTAGACTACCAATCTTTGGATATGGTTGTGCTGGTGGAGTTTTAGGATTAAACAGAGCAGTTGAGATTTTTAAAAGTGTAAGAAAATCTATTCTTGTTTGTAATGTTGAGCTCTGTAGTCTTACATTTAGACCTCAAATCTTTAGTAAAGAAAATATCGTTAGTACAGCTTTATTTGGTGATGGATGTGTATCTTATTTGGTAGAAGAGGATGGAGATTGTCACTTACTAAAATCAAAGGATTATACTTGGAAAAACTCCTTATCTTTAATGGGATGGGGTGTTGAAGATGATGGATTATCAGTTGTTTTTGACAAAGTCATTCCCGAGTTTATAACAAAAGAATTACCGCATGTTTTAAGTAATTTTCCACTAAAGAACTTAAATGGCTATGTTCTTCATTCAGGGGGAATGAAGATTATTCAAGCATATAAAAAAATTTTGAATAACAATAAGACTATTCAAGAGTCAGAGAAAATTTTATCAAATTTTGGAAATGTTTCTTCTGTTTCAGTTTTGCTTGTATTGATGGAGATGATAAAAAAAAAATACAGTGGAACATTCTTAATGAGCGCACTTGGACCTGGTTTTACTGCAGGTTTATCCGGGGTTAAAATAGGTTGTAATGGTTGATACCTATTTAATGATTTATGTAATTTTTAGTAGATTGTTCGAACTTGTTTTAAGTAAAAAAAATACAAAAAGATTGCTCAAAGAGGGGGCTAAAGAATATTTCGAGTTTCATTATAAATTTATCGTTTTATTTCATATTGTTTTTGTTTCATTTTTTTTAATCAAATCTTTTTTTAATACAAGTATAAATATTCAATATCTATATCTATTTTTTTTTCTGCAAATCTTAAGATATTTTATTATCTATGAGTTAGGAAAATTTTGGACTACAAGAATTTTAGTGATAAATAAACCATTAGTAAAAACATGGATATTTAGATATTTGAGGCACCCAAACTATATAGTCGTATTTTTAGAAATAGTATTAATTTGTCTATTTTTTAATGACTTTTATTCGGTATTCTTTTTCTCTACTATAAATTCTATTTTGATTTGTATCAGAATATATTATGAAGAAAAAGCAAACAAATTTAGAAAAAATCTATAATAATTTGATTGTGTTGCCTGATTTCAGGGATAAAAATATGCTTTGTTATTTCATTTTATTGTTGTGTAATTTGATTCATTGATAGTGTAGTTAATTTCATCATTTTTAGTTTGTTCGATATTATAGAGAAACCCATCTTTTAATATTTTGCTTTGCCGGAAAAATATCAGGATGAATAATTTCAGCAAGTATTCTTGTGCTTTCAAGAAGATCAGGTCCAGGTCTATTAAAGTATTTGTTTCCATCTACAATAAATAACTTTTTATCTTTTAAAATATTTAAATAATCAATATTTGCCTTTAATATTTCTTTTTTTGACCTTTTGATATCAAAACCGCAGGGCATAAAAATTACAATATCAACTTCTTTAAATTTTATTTGTTCGAATTTAATAAAATTAGAATTTTCTCCTGATTTTGCTAATATATTCTTACCCCCAGCAAATTCAACTAGTTGAGGAATCCAATTTCCTGCTGTCATTATTGGCTCAACCCACTCAATGCAAAGAACATTTTTGACCTTTAATTTTGAAGTTTTTTTCTTAATTTTACTCATTTCATTCTTGATATTTTTAACTAAAAAATCTGACTCCTCCTTTTTATTAAGTTTTTTACCAACATGTATTATATCCTCTAGCACTTCATCAAATGTATTAGGCTTTAAATCAATAAGAAGTGGTTTTTTATTTATAAATTTTTCTAAACATTCTTCTACATCCTTTAAAGAGACTGCACAAACAGAACATTGTGATTGTGTTATGATCACATCTGGATTTAATTCTTTAAGCAAAGAAGATTTAACTTCATAAACAGACAGACTTTTTTCTAATATTTTTTTAATATCATTATCGATTTTTAAAGATGATTGTTCTACTTTAATTTTACTATCTGTGAGTTTAGGAAGTTCTAAAATTTCTTTGGGATAATCACATTCATGAGAAACCCCAACCAAATTTTTAGATAGATTTAGGGCAGCAATAATTTCAGTAGCGCTTGGTATAAGACTTACAATTTTCATTTAGTTTTTTGAATATTTAAATATATATAATATAACGTTTTTAAAATTTTATCTTTTGATTAACTATTCAAATAAGAACATATAACTGTATGCAACTATTATAGCTGGGATTCCACTATAAAGTGTGGCGTATATAGCTGCTTTAGGAGCCAATGCTATTGCTGGGAATAGGGCATCTCCGTCATTTGCAATTGCATTACCAATTTCAGCAGAGAAGGGGATGAAACCATTAAGATAGAATGTTGTAATTACAATTTGTGGGCCACATCCTGGAATAAAACCAAAAAGAATTGATATTAGTGGTACTAGTATAATCCAAGTGTCAAAGAAGATTTTCAGGTCTATTCCAGTTATATAAATAGCGAACTCGTACAAGAGGAACCCACAAACCACCCAAGTAGTTACAAAATTTGTAGTATCAATTACTCTTGATAGGTATGATCTTGTTTTTTCAGTTGAACATTGAAAATCGCTGAGCGGGTTTAAAGTCCACATAAAAATTGAAATAATTGCTCCAACTGAACCTATTGATTCAACAATATTAAATTTCTTAAAAATAACAAGATTTTCTAGGTTTACTTGGAAAGCAACTAATATTCCAATAAAAAAACCGGGAATAAATATTACTAGCCATAGTAAGTTAAATCTTGAAACAAAAGTTTTTCCAATTTTTTCGAACTCAACCTTAAAGTTTTCTTTGATTTTAAGATAGTTTTCATTATGGAAGAAATCCACAATATAACCAGTTATCATTCCTGTTGTACCTGCTAAAATAAAAACAAGCAGTCCTGTTGTTGGTTCTTTTGAAAGTAAAAGGAATGCTGCATCTCCCATCGTAGAGGTTAAAACAGCAACTAAAGACCCAAAACTAATTCTTCCTTGAATAAATTGTGTTACAACAATTATTGCACCTCCACAACCAGGCAGTGCTCCTAAAAAAGTCGAGATTGGCACATGAATTTTCTTTGTTTTTTTTTAGAAAATCTTCAATATTAAATTTTGTTAAAGAATCTAAACCTATGAATATAAAAAGAGTAAAGCCAACAAAAATGGAGACTTGTATGTAAGCGTCGACCAAAGCGCTTCTTACAATTACTCCTATATCATTTGACTGAAAGGCCAAGGACAAGATTAGGAAGCCTAGAAGACATTTTTTGATAAGTCTTCCATCGTTAGCTACAAAAATTGCCTTATTGCTTTTTATTACTGCTAAAATTGCATTCATAATTAAATAATTATATTACTAATTTTTTTTTAAAATTCAATTAACTAATTAAGAATCATTCTAAAATAAGAATGATTAAATAATATTTTTGTATCATATAAGCATTCATGCTTTCCATATTTGATTATCTTTTTTTTTAATTATTTTATGTTGTTCCTGATCGCTTCCTTTTTTCCAATAACTTGATATATAAATGTATTCTTTTTCTATTTTTTTTATGTTTTGAAAGTAATTTCTAAGTTTTTTCATAGCAGAAAACTCACAGGCAGCCCAAATAAATGGTTTTCCGGCTAACCATTCGATTGTTAATATTTGTTTATATAATTCTTGATTTTGATCCTTTTCTTCATTGACAATCCAATGCAAAGTAAAATTTTTAGGTTTTTTAATTTTTATCTTGTCTTTCTTTGAGATAATTTCAATTGCAATAATGCCTTTAGTATTTTGTTCAATCTCTTCTAAGTTAGCTGAAATAGCTGGTAATGAGGACATATCTCCAATGAAAAAAATCCAATCTGCATTTTTTATAATTGGTTTTGTTCCTGGGCCAGTAACAAAAATCTCGTCCCCCTTATCAGCTTTTGATGCCCATTTTGATGCAACACCGTGACTTGAATCATGAATTATAAAGTCAATATCAATTTCAAGTTTTTGTTTTCTAAAATTTCTAATTGTATAGGGTCTGACAAGATTTTTGTCATTGAGTTCTCCTTTGGAGAATAATAATTTAAGATATCCACCTTTTTCATTATTGGAAAAATCTAGAAAGTCTTTACAAAAAAAAGTTATTCTTTTTACATGAGGAGTTACGTATGAAGTTTTCACAACACTTAATTTTCTTTCTCTTTTAAAATCGACCATAGTTTAAGCTATTTATAAAATTCTTTAATTAGTGTATTTAAGATAATGATTTTTCAAAAAGAATACCATATTCACAAATTGGAGAATGTTTTGGTCTTTTCTTAAGTCTTAGCGTTAAGAAAATATCTTTTAACGTTTGTTCTATCCAACTAAAGTTTGTCAAATAGGGAATCAGAGTAATCTTAAATTCCATTATCGCATTTTTGCTCAATAAAAAACTCTTATTGGTAAAACGGTTTCCATCGCAATATAGAAAGTATCCAGTTTTATCAACATCAAATCCTTTTTTTAATAAAATCCAAGTGTACAGATCCATTTGTCTTTTGTAAGAGGACTTCCATTTATCTTCAAGTGTAATTGGGCCATTATCTTTTTTTTTGTGATGTGCTTTTATAATCTACAACATGTAACTTTTTAGTTTTAATATTGATCCATACGTCATCTAACCCACCGCCAACTCTTAAATTTGTTTCTTCATGATCAAAATTTAACCTATTTTCAGCTCCAAAATGAAGACTTTGTGTCCAAAGCTCGAAATGCTTATGATTAAAAGGAATTAGATTTTTATAACCTTTTTTAATAAGGAAAGGGTGTGTTTTATCTTTCCCACGAAAATTATCGAAGTCTTTTTTCAAAAGAACATCGGTAGCCTCGTTTATATTATAGCCTGGTATACGGGGAAATGGTATGCCTTCAACTTGCTGCATAAAAAAACAAGCAGGGCATTGAATAAAATTCTCTATCCTTGAACGACTTAACTCATAAGGTTCTACTTTATCTATATTAAATTTACCTCTATGCCTAGTCATTTCATATACAAATTTTAGATATTACGTCTTTATTTTATATCCAGTTTTAAAGATTACTGAAATTACCAACAAACATAAACCAAGAAAAAAGAAAATTGCAAATATTGAGACAAGAATATTAACATCTGAATTTCCATAAAAACTCCATCTAAATGCACTTACGAGATAAACAATTGGATTAAAATATGATACTTTCTGCCAAAATTCAGGAAGCATATTAATAGAGTAAAAACTTCCTCCTAGAAATGTAAGGGGGGTGATAATAAAAGAGGGGATAAGCTGTATTTTTTGGAAATCGTCTGCCCATATTCCAATTATAAAACCGAAAAGGCTAAAAGTTAGGCTTATCAATATTAATAACATAATCATATATACTGGGTGCAAAATACTTAAATCAATAAAGAATGAGGAAGTTACTAAAATTATTATTCCAACCAGAACAGATTTACTTGCGGCTGCTAAAACGTATCCACAAGTTATTTCAAACGGTGAGATAGGTGCTGACAAAATTTCATAGATAGTTCCACTAAACCTTGGAAAATAAATTCCAAAGGATGAGTTTGAAACACTTTGATTAAGGATAGTTAACATAACTAATCCCGGAACTAAAAATGATGAATAGCTAAGTCCATCAATATCCTGAATCCTTGAGCCAATAGCAGACCCAAAAACTATAAAGTAAAGAACTGTAGATAAAACTGGAGACGCAATGCTTTGAGTTATGGTTCTAAATGTTCTAGACATCTCAAAATTATAGATTGCTTGAATCCCCCTTAAATTCATTTTTGAACCAATCTTAAAAATATATCTTCTAAATTACTTTTTTTAATTTCCATATCTTCAAATTTTATAGATTTCCTGTTTAAATCTGACAATAATCTATAAGCGCTATCTTTTTTAGAGGAAGAATTATATATAAATGTGAACCTATTTCCTACATTTTTTAAATTATATTTTATTTTTATAGAGTTAATTAAATCTTTGTGTGTATTTTTTATTTTGAATGATAATTTTTTTTCTCCAAACTTCTCTAAAATTTTTCTTTTATTTTCTATAATTATTATTTTACCATTATCAATTACAGCAATCCTATCGGCAATATTTTCTGCTTCCTCTATATAATGAGTAGTTAAAAAAATTGTTACCCCCATCTTTTTCAATTTATTCAAGTAACTCCAAAGCGTTTTTCTTAAATTAACATCTACCCCAGCCGTTGGTTCGTCTAAGAAAAGTACTTTTGGTTCATGAGACAATGCTTTGGCAATCATTACGCGCCTTTTCATCCCTCCTGACAAAGTTCTTATTTGATTTGTCTTTTTATGAATTAAATCTAGGCTTTTAAGAACTGATTCTAAATATTCCTCCGACGGTGGTTTGTTAAATAAACCTCTACTAAACTTAAGTGTGCTTATAACTCTTTCAAATGAATCTGTTGCAATTTCTTGAGGAACCAACCCTATTAAAGCTCTTGTTTTTTTATACTCTAATATATTATCCTGACCAAAGATTTTTATATTACCATTGGTCTTATTAGTAATTCCACAAATGATATTAATTAAAGTAGATTTTCCAGCTCCGTTTGGCCCTAATAATGCAAATATTTCACCTTTTTTTACTGTAAGATCAATATTCTTTAATGCTTCAAACCCATTTTCATATGATTTATTTAATTTTTTTACTTCAATTGCATTCACTTAAGATTAGTCCTGTTTTTAAATATTAAACAATAAAAAATTATATTTTAAATTTATTCAATTTAATCGTTTTTCAAATCTTAGATAAAGTTTTAAGACAAAAAAAACTTAAATATTATGAAAAATCACGATTTTTCAACAATAAAGGATCTATCTCCTTCAAATATTTCTACTTTAATATTTGGATTTGATTTCATATTGTTAATGTAAACTTCCTTTGACTTATCTGCTGATTCCTTATTGTCAAATTTATTAATAGCTATACTGTGAAGCTCGGAGATTGAGATCACCTCAATTGACAAAATACCTGGAAGATTATTTATCATTTCGTGTTTTGCCAGAGCATGCATTGCGTCAGCTTCGATTTTAGATGAGAATTTTATATTTACTACTCTGACAAACATTTTGATTTTATACTAGTTTAATGGCTAAAATAGTTGTTAACAAAGTATATACAAGAAGGCTTGCAATTATAAGAACAACTTGATTAGCTTTAAAATAGTTTTCTTTGGCAATTTCTTTTACTTGATATAGAAGATTTGGCCATGTGTAAGATACGAAGTCACCTTGTGACATAATATTTATTAGCTTTCCTGTTTTGTCAACAACAGGCACATGTCTAAACCTCTCATTAGACATTTGTCTAAGCCAAGTTACCAACTCATCATCTTTATCTGCAACTTTAACAGGAGATGTCATAATGTCAGATAATTTTGTAGTTTTGGGGTTCATAGAATTAAAGAGAAGTTTCTTCATTAAGTCTCTTTCAGTCACAATTCCTTTTACTTTTTGTTGGTTGTCAACAATCACAACAGATCCAAAATTATCTTTAGACATTGCTTTGACAGCAACAATAACTTTTTCTTTTCCCTGAAATGTCACAGGTGGTTTTTTACTTTTAAATTCCGGTCTTTCTGAAATTTTCATACAATCCTCCTTCGTGTTAATAATATATGGTACCGTATTAACAAAATTACATTAATTATGCAATTTGATACTCTCGTTTTTATTAAAAAAAAGTTGATTTTGATTTTTAAGTGCAAATTTAATTTAATTAGATTTTATATTATTTTTAGACAAAATTATAAAAATTTAAACTATTATAAAAATAAACAAATTTTTAAAATTATTGTAATTGAATAAATAAGCGTGGAAAGCTTTTAACTAAATTATGAAGA
>MDSV01221045.1_pt1 | contig 12528 bp, 15 predicted proteins | sample 810851 | NCBI WGS metagenome assembly MDSV01 (sample SAMN05326640, study PRJNA326480) | marine metagenome | isolation source: seawater | place: Atlantic Ocean: North East | collected 2012
TAAAATTTTTTGAAAAGCTTTGGGGTGAAAAAATAGATGCCAAAGTTCTTTATGATCTTTTTCCAGGGGACCCTAGTAAACAAGGTGGAAGAATTTCTGGCTTGCCTGAAAGCAGAAGAAAAGGCGGGTATTAAACCTACCCAATTTGGACTAGTGGATTTTATATCAACAACTAGGTTATTATTAAAACTTAGTTAAAATTGAAAGGATGGATTAAATGAGTGAAGATAAGCAAGCTAAAATTCAAAAGTTACTGGATATGCAAAAAAAGTTCATAGCTTTGGATAGAGAACAAGGAGTTGAAGCATCTGAATATTTTGCTCCAGATGATGACTCAGAGATTGCAGGTTTTAGAGAAGAGTATAGAGATTTAGCTATGGATATAGTTGACCTTGCACATGAAGAGAAAGGCTCTAAAAAATAATATATGTACGAACTTAATGTCATTCTCGGCGAGAATGAATATCCTCTTAAAATTCAAGAGAAAATTGTAACAGAAGCTCAATCCTTTTTTGCTCAAATGGATTCAGACATGAATAAAGGATGGCAGATGAGCAAAAGTTGGGTTGATAACCCAAGTCAATTCCAAAAATGTCAAATAGCTGCAGATCGTTTATTTACATCTATTCATCTTAATAAAAAAGAAACAGCTATCATGATGGCTGCATATATTATAAATCAAATGCCCGAAGTAAAAGTTATAGATATAGACATATCTGGGAACATGGAAGAAACCTCTTTTTCTTAAAATAATTATTATCTCAAATGTATCTTAGTATTCGCTAAGCGAAAACAACCCAAGTTGTTGCAATATATTTTTTTTCCGATAAGACTTCAGCCCCTCTGTGTTTATGTGTCCAAAATGGAGGAAAAAGAATTAGCTTTCCAGCCTCAGGATTAACTGATACTTGCTGGTGTAAAAAATCAGTTGTGCCACCCTGGCCCTTTTCAATGTCGTTTAAATAAAAGATTGCAACTAATTGCCTATAACTAAATTCATGACTACCGCCATCGACATGCCAATGATAATATTGACCAGGATTTGTTCTTTGAATCGCATAACCCATATCTTTGAAAGGACCTTTGAAAAAATCATATTCATTCTTAAAATTTTTTAGAGATTTTGCTAAAGCCGTAAAAAAAATCTTGTCAATATCCTTCCATTTTTCTTTTCCACTTATAAAAAGATCGGTTGATTTTTTTACATCCAAGTCTTCAGAAATATTCTGGCCAATCTTTCCCGTGTAATGATTTTCTTTATCATCTTCAAATCTTTCAATAATCCTTTTGCAATCTACTTTATTTAAAGCATTTTCGAATTCAAATATAAAAGTATTTGGTTTTATCTCTCTCATAATTAATAATGTATAATAACTTAATGTTAATTTAGATTTATATTATGAGTATACAAAGAATACATAGTGGTTGGAATCAAAAAGGAAAAAAAAGACAGATCGGGCAAATAGCTAGTGCTCTAGCTGTAAGCATCTGGAAAATTTCAAAAAAAACTTTATTAAATTTGGAAAATGAAGGATTCGATACAGATACTTGGTCGGATAGAATTGAGATATTGAAAGAAGTATCATGTTTTCAGTTATATGTAGTCAATAATGAAGTAAAAGCATATGAAAAAGAAAAAAAAATTAATTTTATAACTGATATAGCAAAAAAACTTAATGAAACGGTTAATACAAACGAAATTGATTTAAAAATTTCAGAAAAAGATAGAAAAACAAAATTTATTAATTTATTAAACGAACGAATGGAAGAATATTCTGAACTTCAATATATAGACGAGCCAAGTTATAAAGCTAGGATTATACTTGGCAATCATTTAATGAATAACATGGGTGATTTAGATAATAATTGGATAAGAATGTATGTTATCGATCAAGAAGTACCCAAAATCTTATTATCCTTACGCAGACCGATTGGTTCTTTAGTAAATAAATAAATTACTTTTTCCAGTTACCAATATTTGCAAGGTTTTTTTCTTGTCCATCCTCATAACCTGCGTCATATGCATCGTTAGTTCTTGTTTCTTCTCTTGGTGGATGCCCTAAAAACCCGCCTTGCCATCCAAGAATATATTCTTCTTGCACTCCCTGCTCTTCCATTTGTACCACTGCATTTCTATATGTCTCGTTCATTTTGCTCCTCGCATCTCCATTTATTTAACCTAATTTTATTTAATTATAATTCATTTTGCATTATAAAAAAATTCTTTTGCTTTACCACTGTTTATAACACTTTTAATCTGTTCTGCTGCATTATTGAAATCTATATTTTTTATAATAGACAATGTCAAAGCTCCAGTATAAATCAATGTATCTTTTGCTGGACCATTTTTTCCACTAATGGCGTCGGTTCCAATTTCTGCTGCCTTGACAGAAAAATCTTCAATATTTATATCGCTAGATATCTCATCAAGTTTAATCTCTTCTTTTTTTTCAATCTCTGGAAGAGGCACAGCTCTCATATTTTGCTCTATAGAAATATTTTTAGGATTAAATTTAGTTTCCTGCATTTCATTATTTTCAGTGTAATAAAAAACTTTAGCATCACCTCTTAATGCGGGTGATACACCACCTTCAACCCCCTTAACTAAAACCGCACTATCAAAACCAGCAACTTTTGCTAAATCTGAATAGACTGGTGGATATGCTGCATGAACATAACCAGTTAGCAAATGAGTTTTATTTTTTGCTCTAATTGGACCAACTAAAACTTCTATTGTAGTTAAAATTGTTCTTTTTACCATTCTAGTTCGCAAATCGATTAAATTATGCAGTGGCTTACAAAATTTTTCTTGGTCTATATAGGTCCAGCCTATATTTTCATCACTTAAAAATTTGGATGCTTCTTTTAAATCATTTTCGACATTAATTCCTGAAGCTTTTAATATTTTTTTTGCAGTTAAACCAAATTTTGGACCAACTGTTTCTACTCCATGAGTTAAACATGGCAACCCTAGCGAAGAGAAAACTGCGGGTAAAAAAGCGCTGAGGGGTGTGTTTCTAAGGAATCCGTTATATGGTTCTGCAATATCAAGTAATTCGTCTACATTTGCAGTTATGATATCAGACTTATCTATTAAGGCTTTAAGAGAACCAATATTTTCATCCATCGTTTCCCTTTTCATTCTCATGGCTATCAAATATATTGCAGCCTGAACAGAATCAGATTCATTATCTAGAATATTCATCATAGAATCATAGCTATCTTCTTCTGATATGTTCTTACTAAATTCTGGGCCCGTTGCTACTTTTTGAATAGCCTTTCTTAAAAAATTATCTGTCACAGTTTCTCCTAAAGCGTTTATAATTTTCTTATTATATGTATATACTATCAGAATAAAATATTGTTAATGGGATATAAATATGAAAAAAGATGAAGTTGAATTAAGTAGTGGTCTCAGTGCATTTGAAGCCAAGCATTTTTCGAGGGCAATGCAACTTCTATCTCCCCTTGCAGAAAATGGTAATACAGAGGCCCAACATAGATGTGCGATAATGTATCAAAATGGTTTAGGAAATAAAGCAAATCCATTTTTAGCTTTTAAGTGGATGAAGTCTGCCGCAGAAAGTGGTCATGCTTTAGCTCAACATGGTTTAGGGTTTATGTATATGGAAGGTGATTGTGTAGAAAAAAATGGAGAGGCAGCAATTCATTGGTATACAAAAGCAGCTAGTCAAGGCCTCGTTGGGTCACTAACAACATTAGCTATGATGTATGAAGAAGGTAATCTTGTTGAGCAAGACAAGGAAAAAGCAAAAGAATTACTTAAAAAAGCTGGTTTTTGAAATAATAAATTAAAAGTGTAGAATTAATTATTAATATTTTAATAACTAAATTTTAGAGGGATTAAAATGCACAATATATTTCAACGATTAAATAGACTTCTGTATGCAATAACATTAATTTTATTTCTATTACATCCTTTTAATATAATTTATTATTTTATAAAAGGTAAGTCCTTTTTCATCTATGTTAGTAAGTTACTTCCATATGATGATAGTACAATTGCTCTTGCTGTACTTTTAATTTTCCCTTTATATCTTCTTTTTAGATGGGTTTTGACTGGAAGGTTTACTATAAAGCCAGCATGAAATTTCTATTCTATATAATCTGTAACAGCGCCTTTTGATGCTGAGCTTACCAATGATGCGTATTTAGCAAGCACTCCTTTTTTATATCTAACTTTATAGTCTGATAACTTTGCCATTCTCTTATTAATTTCTTTTTTTGAAATTTTTAAATCTATTTTTTGTTTTTGAGCATCAATAATTATAGCATCTCCATTTTTAATTATAGCTATTGGACCTTTTTTTGCCGCTTCTGGAGAAACGTGACCAATAACAAAACCATGACTTCCGCCAGAAAATCTTCCATCAGTTATTAATGCTATATCTTTACCAAGACCCTTACCCATAATTGCACTTGTTGGCCCTAACATTTCTCTCATTCCAGGACCGCCAACGGGACCTTCGTACCTAATGACAATAACATGACCTTTTTTTACTTTACCTTCTAATATAGCTTTCATAGCTATTTCTTCTGAATTAAAAACAATTGCCTTGCCTTCAAAAACCAAACCTTCTTTTCCAGAAATTTTTGCAACTGCGCCCTCAGGCGCTAAATTTCCGTATAATACTACCAAATGACTATCTTTCTTTATTGGATCATTCAATGGTTTAATTATTTTTTGACTTGCTGGATAGCTTTTTACATTTTTTAAATTTTCTTTTAAACTTTTTCCTGTGACTGTAAGACAGTCGCCATAAAGCATTCCCGCATCTAACAATATTTTCATCAAAGGCTGTATGCCTCCAATTTTTACTAACTCTGACATCATGTACTTACCACTTGGTCTTAAATCTCCAAGAACAGGAACTTTCTTACCAATTTTTGTAAAATCATCTAAATTCAATTTAACACCAATTGCATGAGCCATAGCTAATAAATGTAAAACTGCATTTGTTGAGCCACCAAGAGCAATAGTAACTGTTATGGCATTTATAAAGGCCTTTCTAGTCATAATATCTTTTGGAGTAATATTTTTTTGTAGTAAATTCTTAATCGCTATTCCAGAATTTATACAATCTAATTTTTTTTCTTTTGAAATTGCCGCTTGCGAAGAACTTCCCGGCAGACTCATTCCAAGTGCTTCTATTGCCGAAGCCATTGTATTTGCGGTGTACATACCCCCGCATGAGCCAGGACCAGGTATTGCATTTTCTTCTATATTCTTTAGTTCTTGTTTTGTTATTTCTTTTTTTGCAAATTGACCTACAGCTTCAAATACTGAAACAACATCAATTTTTTTATTATTATAAATTCCAGGTAGTATAGTTCCACCATATATAAATAAAGATGGCCTATTTAATCTAGCAAGACCTATAAGACAACCAGGCATGTTTTTATCACATCCACCAATGGCAATAATACCATCGAATCCTTCGCAACCTGCTACAGTTTCAATTGAATCAGCTATAACTTCTCTTGAAACTAGAGAATATTTCATTCCTTCTGTTCCCATTGAAATTCCATCAGAAATTGTGATTGTGTTAAATATTACTGGTTTAAGATTTTTTTTATTAACTCCTAAACTTACTGATTCTGCCAACTTGTTTATATGAGAATTACATGGAGTAACTTCACTCCATGTTGAAGCTATTCCAATTTGTGGCTTGTTGAAATCTTTATCTGTAAAACCTACTCCTCTTAACATAGCCCTGCTTGGAGCTCTGTCATATCCTTTAACTATTTCTGAAGAAAATTTTGTGTTTTTATTTTTCATTATTTTTCAAATATTACATAATGCTCAATTTCTAATTCTATGCCAATTGATTCACCTATTTTATGATCATGATGACTTGGTGCATAACAAAGTAATGGATATTCATTATTATATAATAATTTATATAAAAATTCTGCACCTCTAAATTGTTTTTCTTCGACAATTGCTTGGATATTACTTTCATCATTATGAATTATGTCGTCAGGACGAATGAACATCTCAATATCTTTTGAATTCAATTCTATGTTCCCAAGTTTATTTTCGTCTAGAAGTCCTAATGGTGTTTCAAATTTGCCATTGCTGTTTTTTATTATTGGTAAAAAGACTCCTAAACCAATAAAGTCAGCAACAAATTTATTAGATGGCTTGTGATAAATATCATACGCACTTCCAATTTGCTCAACTCTACCATTATTCATAATTGCAACTTTATCTGCGATATTAAAAGCCTCATATTGGTCATGAGTAACAATAATTGATGTTATTGATAATTCTTTTAACAAGTCTCTAACATCGGTTACTAAATCTTCTTTAACATCTGCGTCAATATTAGAAAATGGCTCATCTAAAAGTAGTATATCTGGAGATGTCGCTAATGATCTAATAAGAGCAACTCTTTGTTGCTCTCCTCCTGATAACTCATGTGGATATTTATTTTTATAATTGCCCAAGTTTACTAAATCTAGCAAATAATCTATTCGTGAATTTTTTTCTTTTTTACTAATTCCTCTTAAACCAAAAGATATATTTGACTTCACGTCCATGTTTGGAAACAAAGCATAATCTTGGAAAACCATTCCCATTTGTCTGTCTTGGATTGGGACATTTTGTATTTTATTAGAAATACATACACCATCTTTTAGAATAGACCCAGCTGTGATATTTTCAAAACCACCAATAGCTCTTAATAACGATGTTTTTCCGCATCCACTTGGTCCTAAGATGCAACCAATCTCAGATTCCTCCAAATCAAAATTTATATCCGCAAGAACTTTGTTATTATCATAAGACAATGATAAGTCTGAGATTATTAGTTTCTTATTCATAATTTTGAATTATACCTTATTTCTTTTTCCTAATATATTTTTTGTAATAAATATTACAGGAATAATACCAGCTACAACTATCATTATTGCAGCATTAGAAGCATCTGCAATTTTTTCATCAGATGCAAGTTCAAATGCTTTTACAGAAAGAGTATTGAAATTAAAGGGCCTTAAGATTGACGTCAATGGTAATTCTTTCATAACGTCAATAAATACAATTAAAAAACTTGTTAGCACATATGTCTTAAGCATTGGAAAATGAATTTTAGTAAGTAATGTTTTTGTGCTTGCACCCATAGATTTTGCAGCGTCATCAGTTGCCAAGCTTATAGATTCAAGGCCATTTTTAATAGTTCTTGAAGACACTGTCAAAAATCTTATGCAATATGCAAAAATTAATATAAAAAGTGACCCACTGAAAATTAGTCCAACGGAAATATCAAAATTTGATATTAAAATTTGATTTAAAAAATTATCAAACGTAGCAAATGGTATTAAGACAGCTATTGCAACAACTGGGCCAGGAATTGCATAACCTAAAGTAATTATATTCATAAGTTTATTTGTAAAACTTTTTGATCTCAGCCTCTTAACATATGTAATCATGATTGATATCAAGGTAATTATAAATGCAGCAATAAAAGATAATAATAACGTATCCTTAATTACATTAAGAAATGCATAATCCCAGCTTTCACTTGATACAAATAAAGACCAATAAATTAATTGTATAAAAGGTATTACAAAGCCAAAAACTAAAGGTAAGAGACATATTGAAATAATAACTGCATTATTTTTTTTTGAAGTTATTCTGTAATTTAGTTTTGATTGCGTTTTAATATTTTCAGAGTAACGAATCTTTTTTCTCGACTGTTGTTCTATAAAAACAAATATAAAAACTATGCTCAATAATAGTGTAGCCATTTGGGTGGCAGTGACTGTATCATTCATTCCAAACCAGGTTCTAAATATTCCGGTTGTAAATGTAGGAACACCTAAAAACTCAACCGTTCCATAATCGGCTAGTGCCTCCATTGCAGATAGTGTTACACCAAGAATAATAGCAGGCCTTGCCATAGGAATAGATACCTTGATAAATATTTCAAAGTGTGTGGCTCCAAGTATTTGAGAATTTTCATGCAATTCTTTAGACTGCTCAAGAAATGCTCCCCTTGCTAAAATATAGACATATGGATACAAAACAAGTGATATCATTATTATTGCACCAAACAAGTTTCTTATATCCGGTAAAAAATTGAAACTATCTATAATTCCAACGTATGTAATGGCAATAATGTATGCTGGCATAGCTAAAGGCATTAATAATAACCAAGAAATAATTCTTCTGAACGGAAATTCGTATATTGAAGTTAACCAAGCTGTTGATGTTCCAATTAGAAATGTAAAAAATCCTACGCCTAAAGACAAAATGATTGAATTAAAAAAATAATCATACAATACATTATCAATTATATGATTCCAATTTTCATTAAATGGAAAAAATATTGATGAAGCCAAAAAAATAAATGGCACCATAAATACTAATGCTATTACAAATGCTAGTCTTTCAAAATTTAAAATTAGATATCCCCTATTTATCTACTGCCAATTAACTCGATCCATTAATTTTACAGCATTAGGGTTTAATTCGCCTAATTTATTTATAGATTTTTCATCAAGTTTTACAGTACCCCAACTTTTCAACAAATCGTTTGTTTCTGCATTTGGCATAACAGGATATTCATTGTTTACGTTTGCATACCATTCTTGAGATTCTTTGTTTAATAAATATTCAATAAGTTTGTAAGAGTTTTCAATATTTTTAGAATGTCTTGCTATACCTAAACCACTTATATTTACATGAGAACCTCTATCTTTTTGGTTTAAAAATAATATATTTACTTTTTTTGCTATGTTTCTTTTTTCTTGGTCCTTTGAATTTAGCATTAAAATGTAATAATAATGGTTTACAATAGCAACATCGCATTCTCCTTTTGCAACTGCTGTAATTTGCGCCCTATCATTTCCAGAAGGTTTTCTTGCAAAATTTTTAACGATTTTCTTTGTAATGCTTTCAGCTTTTCCTTCGCCAACGCTAGCAATTAAAGATGCAATTAAGGATTGATTATAAATATTGTTTGAAGATCTTACGCAAATTCTATCTTTCCATTCATTACTTGCTAAATCTTCAAACCTTGATATTTCTCTTTTTTCAACTTTTTCTTTTGAATAAATAATAGTTCTAATTCTTTTCGAAATTGCGATCCACATATTGTCTTTATCCATATAATCTTTTGAAAGTTTATTTTTAAAAGATGTGGTATTAATTTTTTGTAGTAGGCCCATTCTTTTTGCACGATCTAGCCTACCTGCATCAACTGTAATAAATATATCTGCTGGAGAACTTGCTCCTTCTGCCTCAATCCTTTTTAACAACGCGTCAGATTTTGCAGTTACTAAATTTACTTTTATGCCGGTCTGATTTTCAAATTTATCAAATAATGGTTTTATTAACTTAGCTTTTCTTCCTGAATAAACATTCACTTCACTCGCGTTACTCATTACTGGCAATAAAGCAAATATTAATATTAATATTAGATGCAAAGCTTTATAATTAACAAAAAAGAGTGTATTTTGCATTTATATTTTCCTTAATTTTATGTGTTTTGGTTATTTAAGTAATAAATGATAATATTTCTCATTTGCATATGCAAATGAATCTATTACGATGAGATGGAGTAATTAATATGTCAATGTCAGATAGAGATGGTTTTATATGGTTAGATGGTGAATTGGTTCCCTGGCGAGAAGCTAAAGTTCATGTTCTAACTCACACCCTGCATTATGGAATGGGTGCATTTGAAGGTGTAAGGGCTTATAAAACAGCTAAGGGAACTGGCATTTTCAGACTAGGGGATCACACAAAAAGACTTATAAACTCTACAAAGATCTTGGGTATGAAAATACCTTTCTCACAAAAAGAAATAGAAAATGCTCAAAAAATCGTTGTTGAAAAAAACGATTTAAAATCTGGTTATATTAGACCAATGTGTTTCTATGGGTCAGAAGGTATGGGGTTAAGGGCTGATAATTTAAAAGAACATTTAATGGTTGCTGCATGGGAATGGGGCTCATATTTTAGTGATGATAATCTAAAAAATGGTATTAGAATCAAAACTTCTTCTTACACAAGACATCATGTTAATGCAACTATGTGCAAAGCAAAAGCCAATGGTAATTATATAAACTCTATGCTTGCACTTCAGGAAGCTCTAAATTGTGGCTATGATGAAGCACTTCTTTTAGATGTAAATGGATATGTCGCAGAGGGAAGTGGTGAAAATATTTTCATTGTTAACGATAACACTATTTATACGCCCGAAGTAAATTCCGCTTTAGACGGAATAACAAGAAGAACCGTAATGAAAATAGCGGAAGATGAAGGTATAGAAATAAAAGTTAAAAATATAACGAGAGATGAAATATATATTTCAGATGAAGCTTTTTTTACAGGCACAGCAGCCGAAGTTACGCCTATTAGAGAACTAGATGACAGATCAATTGGGAACGGATCAAGAGGTCCTGTAACAGAAAAACTTCAAAGTAAGTTTTTTGATATTGTGAATGGAAAATCAGAAAAATATAAAAACTGGCTTACAATTGTAAAATAGATAATTATGTCAGTTAAAAATAAAAAAAATTCATCAAATACTATAATTATAAATAAAAGTGAATTACCATTAAGCTGTCCTAGGGAAAATTATCTAAAATTGTCTCACCCAAAAATCTTCCTACCTATAGAAAAAGAAACAAATAAAACAATTAAATGCCCATATTGTTCAACTATATATGAGTTAGATGAAGACGGTGATTTATAATTTTAAATATTTAAATTAAAAATATGCTAATTTCAGTAATTATTACAACATATAATAGTCCTGATTTTTTAAAAAAATGTATTGACTCGTTTTTTTTTCAAGACGATAAGAACTTTGAATTAATTATTGCTGATGACGGATCAACTAAAGAAACAAAAAAAATAATTGATGATTATAAGAATTCCTCAATTAAAATTTTATATGCTTGGCAAGAAGATGAAGGATTTAGAGCGGCAAAGATAAGGAACGAGGCTGTTAAAATTTCTTCAGGAGAATATCTAATTTTTATAGATGGCGATTGTGTTGTATTTGATGACTTTATTCAAAATCATAGAAGAATAGCTGAACAAGGTTATTTTTCAAGGGGCAATAGAACAATGTTGTCAGAAAAATACACGGCATCTCTTATAAAAAGTAATTTAGATATAAATACTTTAAGTCTATTAAAATTTATAAAACTGAGACTAAAAAAAGACATAAATAGAATTTTTCCACTTTTAAGATTTAAAAATTATCCACTAAGAAAGCTTAAAAAAAAACAATGGAAGGGCGCGAAAACTTGCAATTTGGCTATTTGGAAAAAAGATTTTGAAGGCATAAACGGGTACGATGAAAATTATATTGGTTGGGGAAGAGAAGATTCTGATCTAGTTGTTAGATTAATAAATAATGATATATATAGAAAAGAAGCTATTTTTTCAACTGGATTGATTCATTTAAAACATAAAATTAATAGTAGAGAAAACTTTTCTAGGAATGATAGACTATTAAAAGAAGCTATAAAAAAAAATAAAACTTACATTGATAATGGGTATAATAAAAAATGAGTCTATTTAAAAAATCCAATATTTTAATTATTGGAGACGCAATGCTTGATAGATACACTTTTGGTAATACAAATCGCATATCTCCAGAAGCACCTGTTCCTGTATTAAAAATTGAAAAGGAAATACTCAAACCTGGTGGCGCTGCAAATGTTGCGGCAAACATCAGTTCGCTTGGTTTAAAAGCTAATTTAGTTGCAGAAGTTGGAATAGATGTGAATGGCAAATCGTTACGAAAAATTATAAAAACACACAAAATTAATCTTGTTTCAGAGTCAAATAAAAATTATAAAACCACTACTAAAACTAGAATAATAAGTCAGAATCAACAACTAATTAGAATTGATGATGAGATTATAGAAACAGGAAAAAAAAGAGAAGGTATCTCTAAAAAAATAGAGAGTTTAATAAAAGGATCTGATGCAGTTATTTTTTCAGATTATAACAAAGGCTCATTAACAAATATCAGTCAGCTCATAAAAATTTCAAATAAATATAGGAAACCTGTATTCATTGATCCAAAAGGAAATAATTTTGATTGTTATAAAAATGCTTTTGCTATTACACCTAACCTAAAAGAATTCGAAAATATTGTTGGACCATGTAAAGACCAAAAAGAAATTATTAAAAAAGCAAAAAAACTATCGACACAATTAAATATTAATTCAATATTAGTTACTTTGGGTTCTAAAGGGATGTTACTCATAAGAAAAAATCAAGAACCTAAGTATATAAAAGCAACATCAGCAAAAGAAGTATTTGATGTTACAGGTGCTGGAGACACAGTCATTGCAGCTTTATGCGCAACTTATATGTCGTCAAATAAAGATGATCTGTATTTTGCAGCACTAGTTGCAAATATTGCTGCTGGTGAATCTATCAAAAAACTTGGGGCGCAATCTATCTCTGCAGATGAACTAGCTTCTAAGATTGATGAAAATATCAATTTAACAAGTGAAGCTGAAGAAGAATATTTCTCA
>MDSV01024654.1_pt1 | contig 12526 bp, 10 predicted proteins | sample 810851 | NCBI WGS metagenome assembly MDSV01 (sample SAMN05326640, study PRJNA326480) | marine metagenome | isolation source: seawater | place: Atlantic Ocean: North East | collected 2012
AGATACCTGAAGCTTGGGTATCTGACCACCCCTCAACAACTGCAGGGACTGAACGATAAACTCGATCTCACGGATTCCGCCGCGACCAACTTTAAGATTCGTTTCACGACCATTGCGACGTACCTCTGATTCAATCTTAGATTTAAGGTCGCGGATCGACTCAAAGACACCGAAATCTAGGTATTTTCGATACATAAAGGGTTTCAAGGTCTGTAGCAGCTCGGTACCCAAACCAAGGTCCCCTGCAACAGGTCTTGCCTTCAAAAGTGCAAAACGCTCCCATTCTCTGCCGTGGACCTCGTAATAGTCCTCACAGGCAATTACAGGAATCGCCAACTGGCCAGCTGAGCCCCACGGACGTAAGCGTTGATCAACACGAGCCACGATACCGTCGGCTGTTTGCGTTTCCAGAGATTTCGCCAATTGCTGTGTTAACCGGGTGAAATAGTCTCCGTGATCACGCACTCGAGGGCCCGCGGTCTCACCGTCCTCAGCAAAGACACAAAAAATATCGATGTCGGACGATAGGTTGAGTTCTCTACCACCGAGCTTACCCATCCCCAGAATCGAGAATGCCGGATTAGATGGTTCACCAAAGGCTTGGTCGAGGATTGTACGATGATGTTGTAACGTCGCATTCAAGGCAGATTGCGCAAGTTGAGTGGTAACCCTGACAGTATCCGCAAACGAGTCCGAGCCAACAAGTAGCCGGTAAATCAATCCAGCCTGCGTCCGATTCCTGAGTCGCCGGGCTTCACGATCAAATTCGAGAGTAGTCAATGTGACTAGGTTTTGCCAGGTCGCCTGAATCTCTGTCTCAAGGGGGGGCTTTGCTCCACTACCCAGCAACCAGGACCGCTCTGGATCAAACTTCTCAACCCAATGAGATAAAAACCGCGAGTACTCAGTCGGTTCCACGCACTGACTCCAAAGATAACTCGACCATCCAGCGTGCGAGACCCAAAGGTAATTCGCCCTGCGCAACTGGCTCACCAAATATTGCTAATGCCTCGGGTTCACCGAGCGCCTCGAGGGCAAGAAACGCCTCGTCTGAGGCCGGGCCTGATAACGGATCAAGTGCGCGACTCAGCCAATTCAACCAATCTACTCTTTGACGAGGTTTCAGATCCTTCATGGGATGTGCGGAGCGAATCAATCGATCTCCACGCTCGGACTTGGAAATAACCGCCATGAAGGACGGTAGTGAATCCGCTAACTGACAACCCAACTCGATCATTCGATTCTCATCTCCAGAAATCAATTCCAATTCAAGTTCTGAGACTGGTGATTCAAGGCTGCCTACTCGAACCGATCCCCTATCCAGAGAGACCATGAGATCGCAATCGGGATGCAGTACACGCCAGTCAGTTCGCTCGAATATATTCTCAAAGACAGGGTCTAATGATCGATTTTTGACAACTGTTTTTACGGGATCAGGAAGAGGAAGCTCGTCTAGAGCACCATAGTCCAACACAGGCCCTGGAATCACAATGTTCCACTCCTTTCGCAGTGACAACCCGCTTTCAACAGGCTGGCGCACTTTCACGGTCATCTCATGGCGGTTACCAACCGACCGGGTTCGAATGGCAACACCGTGTTCATAAAGTACGCCTCGACAGTCATAATAAGCATTCTTCAGGGTGTCAGTTCGGGCATGTATGTTGTGTTGCAGTACGTCCTTGAGTACAAGAGATATTCGATCAATACCACAATCACGTAACCCGAATTTTAGTTCGAGCTCAATCGTTTCTGGAGTTGATGCCCGATTCATCGCACAATTCCCCGCAGCAAGAGGAGTTTAACTATTCAAACGCAACCCTTAGTATCCTGGCTCCGCGAGGCAGGGCCTTACATCGAGCATTTTAGGGGTAAAACCTTTGTCGTTTTACTGTCCGATTGTGACCAAGCTGAATCCAGTGTCAGCAGATTGGTAGAGGATCTTGTTTTACTCAATGCCTTGGGCGTTCACCTTGTTCTCGTACAGAGTACACGTCAAGCCATTGACTCGTATATCCATGAGCAAGGTATTGCAAACACTTATCATGGAAATCGACGCATCACCGATCAGGCGTTACTTAAACGGATAGTAGAACTTGCGTGCAGAAATGGGTTGGTCTTTCGAGGGCTCTACATGCGAGCGCTGCATCGAAATCGAGGTCGCTCTTCTCTGACCTCAGGAAACTTCGTTTCGGCAAAACCAGTAGGCATACACGAGGGCATTGATCATAAATTGACAGGTTCTGTGAGGCGTATTGATGCCGGCGGTATCCGCAGACAATTAGACGCAGGATCGGTCGTTTATCTAGACCACCTGGCTCATTCACCGGCCGGCGAGCTCTACAATCTAGCCAGCGAGGAAGTAGCTGCCGAGACTGCTGTTGCACTGCACGCCGATAAACTCGTGTTGATGGGCGAAACTCCATATTGCTTGGACCAAAAAGGAGGTCGCATTTCTGAATTGGCCCTGTCATTAATTAGCACTATAAAATCCAATCAAAATGATGAAATGAAACGCCGGTTAGATGCCACAGAAAGGGCTGTTCGCGGTGGTATCGAGCGTTGCCATCTGCTCGGCACAGGCCTTGATGGTGCGATTTTGACCGAGCTGATGACTACCGAAGGGACTGGAACTCTGATTGCGTCGCAGCCTGCCGCGTCTGTTCGTCAAGGACGAATTGATGATTTACCAGGACTAATCCACTTACTCGCGCCGATGGAGGAAAATGGCACGCTGGTTCAAAGGTCTCGCGACAAACTCGAGGCCGAAATAAATCATTTTTATGTGATCGAACAAGATGGCCGTATTTTAGGCTCTGCTGCACTGTATCCCCTAGATGACCAGTGTGCTGAACTAGCCGCGCTTACAGCCGACCAAGCCACAACGGACCAGAACATCGGTAGCAAACTATTGAAACATATCGAAGAACAGGCGAGGGCTAAATCGCTTCAAAGTCTCTTTGTGTTGACGACACAAGCAAGCGACTGGTTTAAAGAACGTGGCTTTGTGATGTCTTCTATTGAAGAGCTGCCAGAAAATCGGCAGGCTCTGTATAACCTTCAGCGAAATTCGCTGATCCTTAAAAAAGAACTGTAGGATCCGCCATGACCGACAAACGTCGCCCTTATTCGTCCGTTATTGTCGACGGACTGACACAAACACCCTCACGGGCCATGCTTCGCGCTGTAGGTTTTGATGATGACGATTTCAAAAAACCACAAATCGGAATCGCCAGTACGTGGAGCATGGTCACTCCTTGCAACATGCATATCAACCAGTTAGCTGATCACGCTGAGAAAGGTGCAAACACGTCTGGCGCCAAGGCTGTGGTATTTAACACCATCACCGTCAGTGACGGTATCAGTATGGGTACGCCAGGAATGCGCTACTCGTTAGTGAGCCGTGAGGTGATCTGCGACTCTATCGAGACGGTCGTTGCGGGCCAAGGCTTTGATGGCGTCATCACAATCGGCGGTTGCGACAAAAATATGCCTGCCTGTGTCATGGCGATGCTTCGACTGGATCGTCCATCAGTCTTCGTGTACGGCGGGACGATCAAGCCGGGCGCGGAGCGTCGCGACATCGTCTCTGTTTTTGAAGCAGTTGGTCAACGTGCAGCAGGAACGATTGATGACAACCAGCTTATTGCGGTTGAGAAAACCGCAATCCCTGGGCCCGGTTCCTGCGGCGGGATGTACACCGCGAACACCATGGCCAGTGCCATTGAAGCGCTCGGGTTATCATTACCGAATTCATCCGCTCAAGAAGCCGTATCATCGGACAAAAAAGAGGACTGCGAGCGCGCTGGAGCAGCCGTCATGCGGATGATCGAGACGGACCTCAAACCATCAGATATCGTTAGCAAAGAATCGTTCGAGAACGCGATCACAGTGGTTATCGCGCTTGGTGGCTCAACTAACGCAGTACTTCATCTGCTTGCAATGGCTCAATGCGCTGGAATAGAAGTAACTCTCAAAGACTTTACAACAATTGGAGAGCGAGTCCCGGTTCTAGCAGACGTCAAACCATCAGGAAAATACCTAATGAGTGAGCTGATCGAAATTGGTGGAATCCAGCCGCTCATGAAGATGTTGCTCGATCGCGGCCTGTTGCATGGTGATGTGATGACCTGTACTGGAAAGACGATGGCAGAAAACTTAGCAGCTGTTCCACCGTATCCAGAGTCCCAAGACATTGTTCGTGCCTTTGAAAACCCGGTGAAGGAAGACAGCCATCTGCGCATTCTATACGGTAATCTCGCACCCGAGGGCGCTGTTGCTAAAATTTCAGGCAAAGAAGGATTGTCGTTCACGGGAAATGCTCGTTGCTTTAATTCGGAAGAAGAGGCGCTCTCAGCGATTTTAGATGGAAAAGTCGGAAAGGGTTCCGTGATCGTAATTCGTTATGAGGGACCCAAGGGTGGGCCAGGCATGCGTGAAATGCTGTCACCGACCAGTGCCATCATGGGTGCAGGGCTCGGTAAAGAGGTCGCGCTGATAACGGACGGCCGCTTCTCAGGGGGTTCCCATGGATTTGTGATTGGCCACGTCACGCCTGAGGCAGCTACAGGGGGTGCCATTGGACTCCTGCGAGATGGTGACGTCGTCACTATTGATGCAAAAACAAATGCATTAACTGTTGATCTCCCAGATGCTGAACTTGCTGCCCGAAAAGCATCCTGGAAAATGGAAAAGACAACGCCAAAACGCGGCGTCCTGGCAAAATATGCGCGACTTGTGTCATCAGCTAGCTTGGGTGCCGTTACAGACGGTGACTAATTGGTCGTCTGACGCCGATCCCAGATCTCGTAACTGTGGGCTGGCGATATCGCATCTGCGACATGATCATCGACAGAGGTTTGCTCGAACATCGTTTCATCTGGTGCCTCGAAAAATGCGTCTCCCTCGGGTGATAGATGCACCTGCGTCACATACATCCGATCTACCAACGCTATCGACTCCTGGTAGAGAGTGGCACCTCCGATCAGCATCACCTCATCAACGCCATCCAGCTCGGCTTGGGCGCAAGCCAGTTTCAGTCCGTCCCGAAGACTTGAAACAACTCGTACACCGAGTGCCGACCAATCATGGTTGCGTGTTACAACCACATTGGTCCGGCCGGGAAGCGGCCGACCGATAGATTCAAAGGTCTTGCGGCCCATGACAACCGGCTTACCCATTGTCACTCGTTTGAAGTATTTGAGATCACAAGAAAGGTGCCATGGAAGCTTATTGTTGATCCCTATAACGCCGTTATCTGCCCGAGCAACGATTAGAGAAACCCGCATCAGATGGCCACCGGTGCTTTGATATGAGGATGGGGGTCATATCCTTCGATTAAGATATCCGCTTCCGTATACTCAGTTATCTTGTCTGGCGTGCGACTCAACTTTAGTGTCGGTAGTGATTTCGGATCCCGTGATAATTGTTCACGAGCCTGCTCCAAATGGTTTTGATACAGATGAACATCACCACCTGTCCAGATAAAGTCGCCCACCCCGAGTCCACACTGATCAGCAACCAGATGTGTTAACAATGCGTAACTCGCGATATTAAAAGGGACCCCTAAAAATACGTCTGCTGAACGCTGATATAGCTGACAAGACAATTTTCGATTAGCCACATAGAACTGAAAGAGTGTATGACACGGGGCCAGCGCCATTAGACCAGCCCGTACGTTATCTTGGGGCGACTGAGTCTCATCAGGTAGCAGCGCCGGATTCCACGCCGAAACCAAGAGTCGTCTTGAATCGGGACGGACTTTGATGGAGTCAACGACCCCAGTCAATTGATCGATCATACGGCCATCAGGTGCTGGCCACGAACGCCATTGGGCCCCGTACAAGGGCCCCAATGCGCCATCCTCTGTTGCCCACTCATCCCAGATAGAAACGCCATGGTCACGTAAATATTGAGTATTAGTGTCACCCTGAATAAACCATAACAGTTCATGAATCACAGACTTCATGTGAACTTTTTTAGTGGTGACCAGGGGAAAGCCTTGTGTTAAATCAAAACGCATTTGATGCCCGAAGCGACTGAAGGTCCCCGTGCCCGTTCGATCGCCCTTATCTGTCCCGTGATCCAATAACAGTTGCAACAAATCAAGATATACGCGCATTCACGGGCCCCTTACGTAACATCAATAACCAAACACCAATCGCAATCATCGGAATAGAGAGCAGCTGCCCCATCGTCATCCAGCTTAGCCAAATAAATCCCAGGTGAATATCAGGCTCACGTACAAACTCAACTGCAAAACGGAACACCCCGTAACCCAACAAAAAAAGGCCCGTCACTTGGCCTGATGGCCTTGATTTGGCCGAAAACATCCAGAGAATCACGAATAACACGACGCCCTCCAGAGCAAACTGATACAGCTGGCTCGGATGACGGGGAAGCGTGTCGGCTCTCGGAAAGACCATCCCCCAAGCCATATCAGTGGGACGGCCCCATAGTTCTCCACCGATAAAGTTTCCGAGTCGTCCAAGCCCGAGACCCAAAGGAATCAGAGGTGCGAGCGCATCACCTAACGCAAGCGGTGCGACTTGGTGCCGACGAGCGAATATCCAAGTCAGAGCGATCACACCAATGAGCCCGCCGTGGAATGCCATGCCACCTTCCCAGATAAAGAGTAAGGAAAGCGGTTCTTCAAGCAATCGTTCTGGCTGATAAAAAATCATGTATCCAACACGGCCACCCAAAATAACCCCAAGTGCTATCCAGGTAAGGAGATCCGACATCTGCTCGCGGTTGATGGGGAACAGCCCGCGGCCAATTCGGTAAATTGCGAGGGCGTAACCAACCAAAAAACCAAGAACATACATGAGGCCGTACCAGTGGATCTGAATAAATCCGAAATCGATTGCCACTGGGTCGATAGCAGAGTACGTCATGCGATCAGACTACAAAAGCTAGGAAAAAACCCACCAGCTACAAAAAAAAATAAAATTTCTTTCATGTGACTTCCATTTCAAGTGACTCACGTAAATTAGGCGGTACCAATAGGTTTAACTGCTTTCCCATAAATGCTTGACCAACCAAACGAAGTACGTGCTCGCCAGACTCACTCTTGAGCGCTTTCGCAGCAAGCTGTTTGCATTCGCGCAAATGAAAAGCGCCCAAAGCCCTCTTGACGGAAACGAGTGCAGCGGAGGACATCGACAGCTCATTGAAACCCAACCCGACCAGTAACACTGCCGCCAGCGGATCACCCGCCATTTCACCACATAACGCAACCGGTATGTCTGCATTCACTCCGGCTTTTGAGGTTATCTGAAGTGCTCTCAGTACTGCCGGGTGGAACCCGTCAAATATATCGGCGACGCGGGAATTTGTCCGATCAACAGCTAACAAATACTGGGTTAGATCGTTAGATCCGACAGATAAAAAATCTGCTTCTGTTGCTAGCTCGGGCGCGAGGTAAACTGCACTTGGTACTTCAATCATGACACCGACCTCAGGCGTGGTGACACGGGCCCCCTCTGCTCTAAGTTCTAGGACGACTCGCTCGATTAAGGCCCTCGATGCTCGCAATTCCTCTAAAGTTGTAATCATGGGTAATAAAATGCGCAGATTTCCTGAGCCCGAGTCGGCACGCAACATCGCACGAATTTGGGTCAAGAAAATTTCTGGATGATCGAGCGTAACCCGTATCCCCCGCCATCCCAGGAATGGATTTTCTTCCTCGATCGAAAAATAAGGAAGGCTTTTGTCACCGCCAATATCAAGTGTTCGCATCACAACCGGCATCGGTGCGTATGTCTCAAGCTCCGCTCGGTACTCACTCTCTTGTTCATCTTCTGTGGGAAACCGGGAGCGGGCCAGAAAGATAAATTCTGTACGGTATAGACCAACACCATCAATAAAGCTTCGCTGACGATCAGACAGATCACCGAACGGCCCAGGGTTCAGCATCAGATGAACACGCGTGCCGTCATAGGTAGTTGCAGCACCCGGCTCGACCTGTTCCAAATCCATTTCAAGGATCGCGGCATCGTCAATCGCCTGCTGATACTCGGAAAGCACGTGCTCGGAAGGCTCTACAATAACCTCTCCGCGCCATCCATCGATGATTAAATGTGCACCAGAAATATCGCTAAGTGGTAAATCTACTGCACCCATCACCGCCGGGATGCCGAGGCCCCTAGCCAAGATAGCGACGTGGGAGTTAGCTGAGCCTTTGATAGAAACAATTGCCTTGAGTGATTTAGTCGCAACCTCTCCTAGCATCACGGGGGTCACATCTTCCGCGATCAGAATCACATCGTCTGGATATTCAAAGGCTTCAGATTGCTCATGAAGTAATTTAGCAAGTATCCGACGCCCTAGGTCCAACAAGTCGGTCGCCCTCTCTTTGAGGTAGGTGTCATCCATCGCCTCAAAGCGAGCCACCAGATCAAGAACAACATATTTCAGTGCAGTCGGTGCGGTCTCTCCGGAGCGAATACGTTGACAGACTTCGCCACTTAATGTGTGGTCCTCAAGCATCCTCAAGTAAGTATCAAAAAGGGCCGTTTCTTTTCTGGCCAAGTGTTCTGACAAGGAATCGCTGATTTGTCTCAGCTCAGCTTTAACCTCACTGAGTGCTGCTTGAAACTCCCCAAGCTCGAGTTCCGGTTGATCTGTCTTGGCATCTTTAACCCGCCTCAGAATCGCCGGTGGCTGGCGCACAAAAGCCGTCCCTGTCGTCACGCCACCGATGCCAGCCACCCCCTTAAAATGTACGTCAGTTGGTTTTTCGCCTGTAGTTTGGCTTAAATGCAGCCGGCCAGAAACTTTGGCATGCGCGATCAATGCAGATAACTGAGCAGCAACTGTTACGAGCAGTGCTTCTTCCTCATCACTGAATTTTCGTTGGGTTATTTGTTGAACAACAAGAACGCCCAAAATTTCACGTTGGTGAACGATCGGCACACCCAGAAACGACTGAAAAATTTCTTCGCCTGTTTCGCGCAAAAACCGAAATGCTGGATGATTCGGTGCATCGTCTAGATTCACTAACTCCCCCCGGCTACCCACGGTTCCGACGAGGCCGTCAGTCCTAGCCAGGCTGGCTGATCGGACAGAGTCTGGATTCAGCCCGTCAGTTGCCATTAATAGCCATCTATCGGTTGACTCGTCCAGTAGGTACACCGAACACACCCCGGCCTGCATCGTATCTTTAATACGCGTCACTATGATGGTGAGTGCTTCATCTAAAGTTGCCGCGTCAGTGACCGCCTGAACCAAGCGCCTCAGAATGTCTAGCATGCCATTGGTCCAATCCAACGCAGTGCCGGGGCAAGCTCAATCATCGCCTGTCGGTAAACATCTCGTTTGAACGGAATTACCTGACCGAGGGGATACCAATAGCTTACCCACTGGTAGGCGTCAAACTCGGGATGGCCTGTCGTAGCTAGATTCGGCTGAATAAAGGAGTCGCTTAACGCAAGCAGATACCAGCGTTGTTTTTGGCCAACACAAGTTTTTCGGCCGCGTGGTCGGATCAAAGATTTGGGGAGCCGGTAACGTAGCCAACCTGCGGTTTGTGCTAGTACTATCACTTGATTCTGTGAAATACCAAGCTCCTCATGAAGTTCGCGATAAAGCGTATCTTCAGCCGTCTCGCCAGATTTCATTCCTCCTTGTGGAAACTGCCAGGAATCTTCACCTCGTCGCCTGGCCCACAGAACAGAGCCGGTCGGATGCGCGAGAATGATCCCCACATTTAACCGAAAACCGTCCTGATCAATCATGACTTGAAACTCCCAAAAATCCCTCGCATTCTTTCAACTTTTAGCAAATCGCTCAATCAAACGAGATAAATTAAATGGACCTTGCCATCTTCGACCTTGATCACACCCTACTTCCTATAGATAGCGACAAAGCTTGGAACCAATTCCTGATTGATACCGGTGCAGTAGATGGGGAACATTATCGAGAAAATAACGAACGGTTCTACCAAAATTACCTAGATGCGAATCTAGACATTAGAGCGTATCAGCGGTTCGCCTGTGAAGTCTTGCAAAATTATCCCATCGAAAAGGTAACCCAGTGGCGCGATCAATACGTCCGTGAGATCATTTGTCCAAAACTTCAGTCTAAGGCGCTTGAGTATATTCGAGCCTATAAGATCAGTGGTTTTCATACTCTAATTATCTCAGCGACTAACACGTTCATTATCGAGCCGATCGCCGGTTTACATGGTGTTGACAGTTATCTCGGCTGCGAATTTGAAATTATTAATGGACAATACACCGGGGAGTTAGTTGGGGTTCCGACGTATAAAGAAGGAAAAGTTGATGCATTATCAAATTGGCTAGACTCCAAAGGCGAAAAAGCGTCAACCATTCATTTTTACTCAGATTCCATCAATGACCGACCACTCCTAGAAAAAGCAACCCAGGCTTTTGTTGTTAATCCAGACCAGTCACTAGCAGAACTAGCGAATGATCGGGGCTGGCCAGTGATAAGCTTTGCGGACTAGTGGTAGTCTCTGATGAAGCGGGTTGGTTACTTCACACATTCAGATTGCATGAATCACCAGATGGGACACACGCATCCTGAAAGCCCAAAGCGTTTGCAAGCAATCGATAAAGAACTTCGGTCGCAAGGATTAATGGTGGATCTGATTCAGTTCAAATCAGAACCTGCCGATGTAGCGCAAATTAAACGTGCACATGCTTTCGAATATATCCAAGAAATTGAGCAAATCGGCAATAACGCAACAATTGGTGGTTTGATTGCCGTTGATAACGATACATCGATAGGACCTGGGTCTCTTGCTGCTGCACTTTTGGCTACAGGGGCGGGATGTCAGGCAGTTGATCATTTGATGGCAGGTAATATTCAACGCGCGTTCTGTGCGACAAGACCTCCCGGACATCATGCTGAAAAGTCGCTGGCGATGGGGTTCTGTCTATTCAACAACGTAGCTGTAGCCGCATTACATGCCATTGAACACCATGGCCTACAGCGGGTGGCCATCATCGTTTTCGATGTTCACAACGGAAATGGAACTGTTGACATCTTCGAAAATGACGAGCGCGTTATGGTATGTTCATCATTTCAGCACCCATACTATCCCAATCGTCATTTCGATACCCCGGGCGATCACTTGGTCCTTACCCCAATCAATGCCGGCTCAATAGGCCATGAATATCGCCAGAAAGTAGAGCGCGATTTCTTCTCAGCACTCGATGGATTTAGTCCAGAGCTTTTACTGATTTCAGCTGGCTTCGACGCTCACACGGAGGATCCTCTGGGCGGTCTCAATCTTATTGAAGACGATTATCGTTGGCTCACGTCAATGATTATTGATATTGCGGACCGACATAGTCAATCACGTATCGTATCTATGCTTGAAGGTGGGTATCATCTCGGGGCACTGGGTCGCAGTGTGTCTGCCCACATTGAGATGATGTTACATGACTGACTTATCCGTTTATCAACAAGTACTGACGCCTAATTATGGCGTGCCTCCGACTATTATCGTGAAAGGACAGGGCTGTAATTTATTTGGCCAAAATGGAGAATCATATTTAGATCTAGCCGGTGGCATCGCAGTCAGCGCTCTTGGTCACTGCCACCCAGAAGTTATCAAGACACTCACAGACCAAGCTAACAAGGTCTGGCATCTGTCTAATGTTCTGGCAAATGAACCCGCGATCCATCTAGCCAAGGCGCTGGTCGATGCCACCTTTGCAGACCGTGTCTTTTTTTGTAATTCTGGAGCAGAGGCAAATGAAGCCGCCATCAAGGCAGCACGAAAGGCTGCGTTTAATATCTTTGGCCCAGATAAATCCGAGATCATCGCATTCAATGATGCCTTCCATGGCAGAACTATCGCTACCATCACTGCAGGTGGTCAACCAAAATATAGGACCGGTTTCGGCCCCATGCCCGCAGGTTTTAAACACCTGCCATTTAATGATTGTAAAGCCATCGAGGCGCAAATTTCTGAGAAGACATGCGCAGTCATGGTGGAGCCAGTCCAGGGAGAAGGAGGTGTTCGTCCGATTTGTCCTACATTCTTCGAGAAGATTAGGACCGCATGTAACCAAGTTGGTGCAGCTCTCATCGTTGATGAAGTGCAGACTGGGATGGGGCGAACTGGAAAATTATTTGCCTACCAACACAGCGGCTTTACTCCCGATATCCTTACCTCTGCTAAAAGTCTTGGTTGTGGCTTTCCAATAGGCGCGATGTTGTGTAAAGAGTGGATCTCAGAACACTTTGTGCCCGGAACTCATGGCAGCACTTACGGAGGGAACCCTCTAGGGACCGCAGTCGCGGGAAAGGCGCTTGAAACCATTAACCAGCCTGAGCTTCTGAATAATGTTCTTAGTCGGGGTAGGCAGTTGATGCAAGGACTCAATGAGCTCAATAAAAGATATAAGCTTTTTAAAACGATTAGAGGCCGAGGGCTGCTGATCGGCGCGGTCTTGAAGGAAGGCTACGCAGGTCGGTCGAGTGAACTGGTAACGCTTACCATGCAAGAAGGTCTGATGACGCTAGGCGCGGGTCCAGACGTCCACCGCTTCGCGCC
>MDSV01102415.1_pt1 | contig 12525 bp, 12 predicted proteins | sample 810851 | NCBI WGS metagenome assembly MDSV01 (sample SAMN05326640, study PRJNA326480) | marine metagenome | isolation source: seawater | place: Atlantic Ocean: North East | collected 2012
GTGTATCTTTAGAAAAAGAATTATCATCAGATCTTTTATTAAATCTATCTGATTTAAATCCAAATCTCTTTTTCCCTTTATTATTTTTAAATCTCAAGTTTTTTTTATTAATTTGACTTACTTTTTTAAAATTATTAAACTCTAATTTTGTATTTGGATTTATAAGTTTTTGTATTTCTCTCCACATTAGTTTGTCATTTGGAGTAAGAAATGTTAAAGCAGAACCTTCAGCACCCGCCCTTGCTGTTCTACCAATACGGTGAATAAAATCTTCAGGTACTTGCGGCAGATGATAATTAATAACATGTTGAATTGATGGTACATCTAAGCCTCTAGCAGCTAGTTCTGTACTGACAAGTATCCTTATTTTTCCAGACCTAAAAGATATCAATGTTCTTTGTCTTTTTGATTGCCTTAAATTTCCATGCATGCAATCACATGGATGACCATCATAACGTAAACGATCAACCATTTTATCCGCCCCACGTTTAGTCTTAATAAAAATTAAAATAGAACCTTTTCTTTCATACAATTGTTCTAGAAGCCTATTATACTTCTCTCCCTCAGATACCTGAATAATTTCTTGCTTTATTTTTTCTATAGGAGTTGTAGTTGAACCTACTTTTATTCTAATTGGCTCATTTAAATATCTTTCAGAAATTCTTATAATTTTTTGAGGTAAAGTTGCTGAGAATAATAATGTTTGATGTTTTTTTGGTATAAATTTTAATATTTGCTCTATTTGAGGAGTAAAACCCATATCTAACATTCTGTCAGTTTCATCAAGAACCAAAAAATATGTTTCATTCAATTTGAGACTTTTTCTTTTTAGATGATCATTAATTCTTCCTGGAGTACCTATGATTAATCTTGGACGTCTTTTGAGTTGTTTTAATTGTTTTTGAATAGACTCTCCTCCAATAAGTACAGCAGAGTAAATATTCATTTTATTTTCAATTAAATCATTAAGAACATCTCCAACTTGAACAGCTAATTCTCTTGTAGGACAAACAATAAGTGCTCCACTACTTTTATCATTTAATAATTTGTTAATACAAGCAATTCCATAACACAGAGTTTTTCCTGTACCTGTTTGTGCTGATCCTAAAATATCTTTTCCCAAAAGAGCAGGAGGAATAGCTTGTACCTGAATAGGAGTAGGTATTTTAAAGTGCAATCTTTCAATAGAATGCTTTAAAATTTGATTTAGCTTTAATTCTGAAAAACTTTTCATTTTTTTTAATTGAGTTATTTAGAAAATTTAATCTTTTTTATATTATTTACGAATTTAATAAGTAGTCTCTAATGACTCCACTGGCAATTTATACGTTTTTTTAGTTAGCGCAAGTTTATATAAAAAAATAATTTATAAGATTTATTTACTAAAAGCCCATTCATAAGCAGATAATGAGACAGCACCACGGTATTTTATCAGGCATTGCTATTTTATTCGTTGCATTAATTCTTGATAGAGTGGTACAAGGAAAGAAGCGAGTATAAACATGTATTACATTCTTATAGGCATATCTATCGGTTTAATAATGTATCTTGCAGATAAATATATATTTTAACTAAAAATATATGTTTTTAAAAATAAAGAAAATACCAAAAACTAAATGGAGCTCAACAAAACCATCAAACCTTAAACCAAAATTTAATACATTTATTTTTTTATGTATTGGATTGGTTTTATTTGGTTTAGGAGAAGGTTTATTAATAGTTTCATATGCTGGTTCTTCACCTTGGAGTGTTCTAGCACAAGGCATTGCTCTTCATACTAATTTTACAGTTGGTGTTGTTACTTTTTTTATAAGTCTATTTGTATTATTTATTTGGTTTTTTTTAAATGAAAAACCTGGAATAGGAACGATTTTAAATCTTATTATAATTTCTATAATGATAGATTTATCAATAGCATTTATTGAAACACCTTCTACTTATGTAAATCAAATAGTAATGGCAATCATAGCAGTTTTAATAGTTGGATTGGGTAGTGGTATTTATTTGATTTCAAATTTAGGTCCAGGTCCAAGAGATGGTTTAATGACAGGAATACAAAAAAAAACAAACTATCCAATAGCATTGGTTAGAGGTTTTATTGAAGTCACTGTTGCATCTTTAGGGTGGTATTTAGGAGGGATAGTTGGAATAGGAACTTTACTTTTTGCCTTTGGAGTAGGTCCTTGCGTTGCACTTGGATTATTTATTGTTAGCAAGCTATCATATAAGATAGAATAATGAGCTACTTATTACTAGGCTTTCTTACTGGGATGAGTTTAATATTAGCTATTGGCGCACAAAACATCTTTGTTATAGAGCAGGGCTTAAAAAAAGAATTTATTTTTCTTGTATGTTTAGTCTGTGCATTCTCTGATCTTTTATTAATTTTTTTAGGTATATTTTTATTTAATTATTTTGAAAGTTTTTTCAATTCTTCAATTGAATTAATATTAAATATATTGCTTTTCTTTTTTTTAGTGCATTTTATTTTTATAAAAATCAATCACATTAAGATTATTAATGAAATAAAATTTAAGAAAATAAAAAAAAAAAATTCTTTTTCAACAATTTTATATAAAACCTTAGGCTTTACCTATCTTAATCCACATGTTTATTCTGATACAGTTTTTTTTCTTGGTAATTTTTCTAAAAATTTTTTAATACAACAAAAGTATTTATTTGGGATAGGTGCATCAGCAGCATCATTTATTTTTTTTTTTATTCTTGGTTATTTATCAAAGTATTTGTCTAGATATTTAAAAAATCAAAAAATATGGAAAATTATAAATATTGTAATTATATTCTTTATGTCTTTTTTAGCTTTTTATGTTTTTATTAATATTTATAATTTTTTTGACAAGTAAAAGTAAAAAGCAGCTATATGAGAAGCATTATTGAATTTACCATCTTTTATTAATTTAATAATTTTTTTTTTAGAACAACATATTGTTTTTATGCCTTTTTCTGCAACTGAAATTTTACAAATATTATCAGTGTAATAACAAATCATCTTAGTATTTAATCTTCCTGGTTCTGGATAAAAAGTTAACAATGCGTTAAGGTTTTTTAAAGATCTATATCCAGTTTCTTCTAGCAATTCTCTTTTTGCACTTTGAATTGGCCTTTCCCCTTTATCTACCCAGCCACTTGGAAACTCATAATTTTTTTTATTAATAGGCTCTCTTTTTTGACAAACAAGTAGAAATTTTTTATTTTTTAATACTGGAAGTATCATTACAACATTAGGTATTTTAATATAATGATAAAATTTATTTTTTTGAAATTTTTTATTAATAAGAAAAATTCCTGAAGAGAGATGTATTTTTTTTTTCATTTATTCTAATTTCATCCAATTAGGAATGTTAATTTTTATATTAGCAGAATTACAAGTTAAATTTTTATTTATAAAATCATTAACTTTTAAATTTGCAACTTTAATTACTGCAAATGGATAATCTTTATCTATTAATACTTTTCCAATTTCAACTTCTTTAAAAAAAATTGAATCATTTTCTTTTATTTTTCCTTGGGTTATTTTAATAGGCAATAATCGTTTAGATAATTTTTTTTTAAGTTTTATCCTAGCAGTATTTTCTTGACCTACATAACAGCCTTTTTTAAAATCTAAAGCGTTGAGTTCTTCAAAGTTACATTCAATACCAAATATTTTTTCTTTTAATTTATTTGTATTTTTTTGAGGAATACCTAGTTCAAAACTTAATTTATAATATTCTTCAGAGCTTAAAGATTTAAGTTTAAGTTTTTTTAAAGATAAATAAAGTTTTTCAAGATTAATAACCAATCTTGCACCAAGTTTTTTATTTCTAGGATCTAATAAAATTGGATCTTCTCTATATTTAATAGTAAATCCCAACTCATCTTTAGAATTATCAATTAATTTAAATTTTTCATAACTTAAAGCAGTTATAACAAATTCGTTACTTAGGTTTAAAATTTGAACTTTAGATCTTAATTTATATAAAGTTAGTTGTTTAAATAGTTCGTCAATTTGTAATTTTTCACAGTCAATAAAATAGCCTTTTTTATGTTTAATAATAATAAAATCGAATAAAAACTTTCCCTGAGGTGATAGTAGAGATGCAAAGCATGACTTTGTTTCACTCACTTTATTTATATCATTTGTTATAATATTTTGTAAAAAATCCTTTGCATCTTCTCCATCTATAAATAGAATTCCTCTATCATCTAATATATAAGTGCTATTAATATTCATAATTGATTACTATTGAATTATAATATAATTATTTTTTTCAAAAATGTTAGATTTATTAATTAAAAATGGCTCTTGCTACATAGATAAAGATCTTAAAGATCAAGATATAGCCATTAAAGATAATAAAATTATTGAAATTGGAAAAATTGATAGTGAGGCAAAAGAAATATTTGATGCAAAAGGTTTAACAGTTTTGCCTGGTTGTATAGATACCCAAACTCATTTTAGAGAGCCTGGCTCAACAGATACAGAAGATTTACACTCAGGAAGTAGAGCTGCAATAGCAGGAGGGATTACTAGTGTGTTTGAAATGCCCAATACTAATCCACCAACATCAACAAAGATAGAGTTTCAGAAAAAATTAGATCTTGCTAAAAATAGAATGTATTGCAATTATGCTTTTTATTTTGGTGCAACAGCTGATAATGCAAATGAATTAGCAGATTTAGAAAATTTAGAGGGTTGTTGTGGAATTAAACTTTTTGCAGGATCTTCTACTGGCAACCTTTTAGTTGCAGAAGAAAAGGACATAGAAAGGGTGTTTCAAAGCAGTTCAAAAGTTGTTGCTGTACACTCCGAGGATGAAGCGATTTTAAATATTAATAAAAAATTAATTAAAAATGGTGATGTTCATTCGCACCAAGTTTGGAGAAGTGCAGAATGTGCAATCTCATCAACTAGAAGAATAGTTAGAATTGCAGAGAGATATAAGAAAAAAGCACATATTCTTCATATTACAACTAAAGAAGAAATTGATTTTTTATCACAACATAAAGGAAACATTACTTTTGAGATTACTCCACAGCATTTAACAATCTATGCCCCGGATTGTTACGATAAACTTGGCACCTATGCCCAAATGAATCCTCCTTTAAGAGATAAATCTCATTATGATAGATTGTGGTATGGAGTAAAAAATAATTTAAATGATACGATTGGTTCAGATCATGCCCCTCATTTAAAAGTAAATAAAGAGAAAGTATATCCAAACTCACCATCAGGTATGCCAGGAGTACAAACTCTCATGCCAGTTATGCTTAATCATGTGAATGATGGAAAGTTATCTTTAAATCAATTAATGAATCTTGTCTGTGAAAATCCTGTTAAGATTTTTGGAATTCAAAACAAAGGATTTATTAAAAAAGGATTTGATGCTGATTTCACAATTGTAGATATGAACAAAATAATTGAAATTAAAAATGAAAATATTGAGAGCAAGTGTGGCTGGTCTCCTTTCGATGGATTTAAATTTAAGGGCACACCTACTTCAACAATTATTGCTGGGAAAATTAAAATGCAAGATGGTAAGATTTTAGGGGATCCTGAAGGAACATCTCTAGAATTTAAGTAAGTTTTACAGTAAAACTATTCACAAGAATAACTCCAACTACAATTAAAAATAATCCTAAAATTGCCTGCCAAGCTAAAGTTTGTTTGAAAAATATATAGCCAAGTATTGCAATTGTAAAAATTCCAAGCCCACTCCAAGTTGCATAAACTATAGCTATTGGAAGTTTATTTACTACAAATGTTAAAAGATAAAATGCAGATAGATAAAATATAGATAAAGAAACAGTAGGAACAAGTTTTGTGAAATTTTGAGATACAGGCAATAACATTGTTCCCGCCACTTCACAAAATATTGCACCCACAAGAAATAAGTATGTTTTAAGCATTATTTAAAATTTTATGTTTAATTAAATCTTCTTTTATTTCAGTTAGAATTGCAGGATCATCAATAGTTGGAGGAATTTTATATTCTACATTATCTGCAATTTTTCTAATAGTTCCCCTTAAAATTTTTCCAGATCTTGTTTTTGGTAATCTTTTTATAACGATTACTATTTTAAATGCTGCAACTGGCCCTATCTTATCTCTAACCATTTGCACACACTCTTTTGAAATTGTTTCATGATCTTTATCTACTCCAGATTTAAGCACTACTAAACCAATAGGTAACTGTCCTTTAAGTCTATCTGCAATACCGAGCACTGCACATTCAGCAACAGATTGATGTTCTGATAAAACTTCTTCAATCGCACCTGTAGATAATCTATGACCAGCAACATTAATAATGTCATCTGTTCTAGACATAATCCAAATATAACCATCATCATCAATGTGCCCAGCATCGTAAGTTTGATAATAACCCTCATAATTAGACATATAATTTTCCTTATATCTTTGATCTGCATTCCATAATGTTGGAAAAGTTCCTGGAGGCAATGGAAGTTTTACCACAATATCTCCCATCTCATTTGGTTTAGCTAATGTTTGATCTGGTTTGATAATTTTTACATCATATCCTGGAACTGCTTTACAAGCTGAACCATATTTAATTTTCATCATTTCAATCCCAGTGCAATTTGAACTAATTGCCCAACTAGTTTCTGTTTGCCACCAATGATCAATTACTGGAATCTTAAGTAAATTCTCTGCCCATTTAATTGTATCTGGATCAGCTCTTTCTCCAGCTAGAAATAAGCTTTCAAAACTACTTAGATCATATTTTGAAAAAAACTTTCCTTCTGGGTCTTCTTTTTTAATAGCTCTAAAAGCAGTTGGAGCCGTGAATAGAGATTTTACTTTATAATCTGAAATGATTTTCCAAAAAACTCCTGCATCAGGTGTACCAACTGGCTTTCCTTCAAACAATATTGTTGTACATCCCTTAAATAAAGGGGCGTATACAATATAAGAATGTCCAACAATCCAACCAATATCACTTGCTGACCACCAAATATCATCGACATCGATATTATAAATATTTTTCATAGTCCATTTTAGAGCAACAATGTGTCCACCAATATCTCTTACTATCCCCTTGGGTGTACCAGTTGTTCCAGATGTGTATAGAATATAAGCAAATTCATTTGAATTCATTTCCACACAATCAACATCTGCTGCATTTGATAGAACTTCATCCCAACTAATTTCCATTGGAGCATTTAATTTAACTTCATGACCTAGTCTTTGAAATAAAATCATTTTATCTATTTTATGATTAGCTAGTTTAATAGCTTTGTCTACTAAAGGTTTATATTCTACAGTTCTTCCAGGTTCGAAACCACATGATGAGGTCACTAAAATTTTAGCTTTGGAATCATCGATTCTACTTGCCAATTCATTTGAAGCAAAACCACCAAATACAACAGAATGTATTGCACCTATCCTTCCACAAGCAAGCATAGCAATAACTGCCTCAGGTATCATCGGCATATAAATAATTACTCTATCACCTTTATTTATTCCTTGATTTTTAAGAGCCCAAGCAAACTTTGAAACTTTTTCTTTTAATTGATTATACGTAAACTTAGCTTTGGTTTTTGTAATTGGGCTATCATAAATTAAAGCAGTTTTATTCCCTAAGCCATTATCAACATGCAAGTCTAAAGCATTATAGCAGGTATTTGTAATACCGTCTTCAAACCATTTATAATATGGAGCTTTAGATTTATTTAAAATTTTTGTTGGTTTTTTAAACCAAAAAATATCTTCTGAAACTTCTTTCCAAAATTTTTCAGGTTGATTTATAGATTTTAGATAAATATCTGATAATTTTTGATTCATTTTACTATCTAAAAAGTTGATAATTTTAATAAATAACTCATTACTTTTAAGATATAATTGAAAAAACCCTTTAAAATCAACAAAAAATATTGAAAAAATAACTTCATTTTTTGAGGATAATTTACTATTGTCCGGACAAACTTGTGTAACAATTTTAAAAATTGTTAAACTAGTTTAATTTTTAAAGATAAAAAATAAATATAAGAGGAGATTTTTTCATGAACAAATTAAAAACTTTAGTTTTTGCTATAGTAGCTTTGTTTAGTGTTACTACAGCAGCTAATGCAGCAACTACCTTTTTAGCCACAGATGATTTCGTCGGTATTTCATTTTGGTTAATTTCAATGGGTATGTTAGCAGCTACAGCATTTTTCTTTATGGAGCAAGCAAACGTGGGTGCTCAATGGAGAAAATCAGTTAACGTAGCAGGATTGGTAACTGGTATTGCTTTTATTCATTACATGTATATGAGAAATGTATGGGTAGAAACTGGAGATACGCCAACAGTTTATAGATATATAGACTGGTTAATCACTGTGCCGTTACAATTAATTGAATTCTATTTAATTTTATCTGCAGTTAGAAAAGTTCCAATAGGTATATTTTGGAGAATTTTAGCAGGTTCTTTAGTAATGCTAATTGGTGGATATTTAGGTGAAGCAGGATTTATTGCTCCGTTTTTAGGCTTTGTTTTAGGAATGGCAGGATGGATATATATTTTATATGAAATCTTTTCTGGGGAAGCAGGAAAAACAGCAGCTAAATCTGGAAATAAATCACTTGTTGTGGCATTTGGAGCATTAAGAATGATCGTAACAGTTGGTTGGGCAATCTATCCTTTAGGTTATGTCTTTGGATATCTAACAGGTGGAGTTGATGCTAATTCATTAAATGTTATTTACAATTTAGCAGACTTTGTTAACAAGATCGCTTTTGGTGTAGTTATTTGGTCTTGTGCAGTATCTAATTCATCAAAAAGATAATTAGATTAATTAAAAGTTTAAATAGGGTGAGTATTTTAAATACTTGCCCTATTTTTTTTTCCTTTTATAAACATATAAATGCCTAAAATTACCTATATTGAACAAAATAATAAAGAACATACTATAGATGTGCCAAATGGAAATTCAGTAATGGAAGGAGCAGTGCAAAACGATATACCAGGAATAGATGCTGACTGTGGAGGATCAATGGCGTGTGCTACTTGTCATGTTTATGTAGATGAAAAGTGGGCTGAAAAAATTCCGTTAAAGGATGATGGAGAACAAGATATGCTTGATATGGCTTACGAACCAAATAAAGATAGTCGTTTAAGCTGTCAAATCATTGTAACAGAAAATTTAGATGGTTTAATTGTTAGATTACCAACAAAACAAAAATAAAATGATTGAAACAGATGTTTTAGTAATTGGTGCAGGTCCAACGGGTTTATTTGCAGTTCACCAATTAGGAATTATTGGATTAAAATGTGAAGTAGTAGATAATCTTGATAAAATTGGAGGTCAATGTATTGAATTATATCCAGATAAACCAATTTATGATATTCCTGCTATTCCAGAGTGTACTGGAGAAGAGTTGACACAAAATTTGCTAAAGCAAATAGAACCATTTCAAACTAATTTTCATTTAAATCAAAGAGTTGAAGAAGTAAAAAAAGAAGGTACCAAATGGAAAATAATAACAAATAAAAAAAAAATATTTATTTCCAGCAATATAATTATAGCAGGTGGAGTAGGCTCTTTTGAACCTAGGAAATTTAATATTAAAAATAGTGAGAAATTTGAAGGTAAGGGAATTTTTTACTCCATAAAAGATAAAAATGCATTTAAAAATAAAAAACTGTGTATTTTTGGAGGAGGAGACTCAGCATTAGATTGGGCAATAGAATTTTCTAATTATTCTAAGGTAACACTTGTTCATAGAAGAGATGAATTTAGAGGAGCTCCATCAAGCATTTTAAAAGTTAAAGAGTTAGAAAAAAATAAAAAAATAGAAATATATACCCCATATCAAATTAGCTCTATTGAGGGTACAGACCAATTAAAAGCATTAACAATTAAAAATGATGATGGAAGTATTAAAACCATAGACACTGAGGCTATATTAGGTTTTTTTGGTCTAATTATGCAATTAGGACCAATTGCAAATTGGGGATTAAATTTAGATAAAAAAACAATACCTGTTGATACAGAAAAATTTCAAACAAATAATCAAGGTATTTTTGCAGTTGGTGATATTTGTAGCTATCCAGGTAAACTTAAACTTATTTTGTCTGGTTTTCATGAAGCTGCACTAGCAGCAAGAGCTTGCTATGCATTGGCAAGACCAGATGAAAAATATAGATTTGAATTTACAACAACATCAAAGAACATAAAAGGGCGACTTGGAATAGAAAAAGATAAAAAATGATAGAATTATTTTATGCAGAAACTCCAAATGGAAAAAAAATATCTATCATGTTGGAAGAGGTTAAGTTTGATTATAAAATAACATTAGTAAATCTTTCAAAAGGAGAACAGTTTAGTGATGAATTTAGAAAAATAAGTCCTTTAAGCAAAATACCAGCAATTATTGATCATAAAAATAATATAAATTTATTCCAATCAGGTGCAATCTTAATATATTTAGCAGAGCAAAGTGGAAAATTTTATGATTCGAATAACAAAAATACTATAAATGAATGGTTGATGGCACAAATGGGAGATATTGGTCCGATGCTGGGTCAACATCATCAGTTTCATTTTTATAACCCAGGAAAAAGTAAATTTGGTGAAGAGAGATATTTTAATATAGCTAAAAGAATTTATAAAGATTTAGATGAACGTTTATCCCAAACAGATTATTTAGCTGGTAAAAATTATTCAATTGCTGATATTGCAACTTTTCCTTGGATGGCGAGGCATGATAGACACGATATAGGTATAAAGAATTTTAAAAATCTTACTAGATGGTATAAAAATATTTCTAAAAGAGAAGCAGTGATTAAAGGTTATGATTGTTTAAAAAATGGTGAAAAAATTCCAGACATTCATTATTGATCAGCATAAATTTTTTCTTCTTTTTCATGTTTTTCTTGAGCACTAATACTTAGTGTTGCTATTGGCCTTGCTATTAATCTTTTTATGCCAATTGGGTCTCCTGTTTCTTCACAAAAACCATATGTTCCACTTTCAATTCTTTTTAGAGCTGCATCAATTTTTGAAACAAGTTTTAGTTGTCTATTGATAGTTCTCATTTCAATATTTTTTTCAGTATAAGAGCTTGCTTGATCAACCATATCAGCTGAAGAGCTATTATCATCTAGGCTGCTATTGTAAAGGGCTTCACTGTTAGATTTAGTAATTTCTGACTTCCAGCTCTGAAGTTTTTTTTTAAAGAAAATTTTATGTTTCTCACACATATATTTTTCTTTATCATTTGGTGTATATTTTTTTGAGATTTTACTAGGCATAATTGTAATTATTAGCGCCGGAGTATATTCAGCAATTAATAGGTGTCAAGCTAGCTTAATTCATATAAATATTAGCAAATGACACCTTATAAAATAAATATAAACAGTTTATTTTACATTTTTATTACATTGCATTTGGCTGTGTGGACAGTAGTCCCAACTTTAACAAATCATAATTTACCACTAGATACCATTGAAGCTTTAGCCTGGGGAAGTAATTTAGATTGGGGATTTAACAAACATCCTCCGATGAGTGCATTTTTAGTCGAAGTTTTTTATCAGATTTTTGGCTCCAATGATTGGACTTATTATTTATTAAGTCAAATTTGCATAATTATTTCTTTTTTTGTTGTTTTTAAATTTTCAGAGGATTTATTTAAAAATAAAACTTACTGTTTGATTTCAGTTTTATTGTTAGAAGGAATTTACTTTTATAATTTTACAACTCCCGAATTTAATGTGAATGTTTGTTTGATCCCTTTTTGGTCACTAACAGTCTTATTTTTATGGAAAGGAATTAAAAATAATCAAATTACTGATTGGCTACTTTTCGGTTTATTTGCTGGATTTGGCTTTTTATCAAAATATTTATTTATCTATTTAGGTTTGGCGACGGATATTTTTTTAATTTATATGATTTATAAAAAAAAAATTGATTTTAAGTGTTTGGTGTCTCTTATTCCTTTTTTGATAGTTTTGTGGCCCCATTTAATTTGGCTAACCGAAAATGATTACATAACAGTTACTTATGGACTTAATAGAGCAGGTTCAGAAGATTTTAATATCATTAACCATATTAAACACCCTTTAATATTTTTAGGAAAACAAATTGGAATATTAGTTCCTTTCTTTTTAATGTTTCTATTTTTAGTTAAAAAATTTAAATTTAAATTTAAATTTAAAATTAATGATAAAAAATTATTATTTTTATTAGTAATAAATATTGTTCCCGTGGCTTTAGTTTTTTTAACTTCAATGATTTTAGGTGTTAAAATTAGAACAATGTGGATGACACCCTTTTATTTATTTTTTGGAGTCCTTGTAATTTATGTTTTTCAATCACAAATTAATCTTAATAAAATAAAAAATTTTGTTACAGTTTTTGTAATTTTGTTTTTATTTTCTCCTTTTGCTTATGCTTATGTATCAATTACTCAAACAGATAAGAGAACAGATTATCCAGGAAAAGAAATTGCTCAGCAAGCTCAAGAATTATGGGGCAAAAATAGAAATGAAAAAATTTTATCGGTTATTGGTGGAAATGAATGGA
>MDSV01236026.1_pt1 | contig 12525 bp, 13 predicted proteins | sample 810851 | NCBI WGS metagenome assembly MDSV01 (sample SAMN05326640, study PRJNA326480) | marine metagenome | isolation source: seawater | place: Atlantic Ocean: North East | collected 2012
AGAATTTGAACATCAAGACAGCACTGGTGCTAAAGGAATTATGGCATCTGGCGATGTACAATGGATGAAAACTGGTAGAGGAATTATACATTCAGAAATGCCTGCTATGAAAGAAGGAAAGTTACTAGGATTTCAATTATGGATTAATATGCCAGCAAAGCTAAAGAAGAACAAACCTGAGTATCTTTATATCAAAGGTAATGATCTTGGAACTCACAAAGACAACGATAAAATTGTGAAAGTTATTGCTGGTAAATATGAAAATGCTGAGGGACCTGAAAAAAATCATAATGTGGAGCCAATTTATTTTCATGTAGTTTTAAATGAAGGTAAAGAATTTAACTACGTAGCTCCGGATGGACATAACAGTTTTATATATTTGCTAAAGGGTCAGTTAAAAATAGGTGATAAAGATCACGATAAAACTTCTAATTCTAATTTAATTTTACTTGAGAGAGGCAATAAACTTAATGTTAAAGCAACTAAAAAATCTGAATTCTTATTTATTGCAGGCAAACCAATTGGTGAACCCATAGCAAGGGGTGGTCCTTTTGTCATGAATACAAAAGCCGAAATACTTGAGGCAATTCAGGATTATAATAACGGAACATTTGCTAAATATTAAAAGTTAAAGTAATTTTAATAAATAAGAACATGTCAAAATACAACGAACTAACGATAGCTAAAAAACTGATAAAATTTCCAAGTATTACTCCAATGGATGCTGGGGCAATTGGATATTTAAGCAAGCAATTAAGGCAACTTGGTTTCACATGCAAAATTCTAGAGTTTACAGATAAAAAAAGTAAACCAATTAAAAATTTATATGCGAGATTAGGAACAAAAAGTCCTAATTTATGTTATGCTGGTCATACCGATGTAGTCCCTCCTGGAAATTTAAAAGATTGGACGGTGAGCCCTTTTAGACCAATAATTAAAAACAATTATTTGATTGGCAGAGGTGCCAATGATATGAAAAGTTCTATTGCATGCTTTATCTCTGCGGTTGATAAATTTTTAAAAAAAAGAGCAAAATTTAAAGGATCTATTAGCTTCTTGATAACTGGTGATGAAGAAGGATTGGCAATCAATGGTACAAAAAAAGTCGTAGATTATTTAAAAAAAAAGAAAGAAAAAATAGATTTTTGTATTGTAGGCGAACCTACAAATCCAAAAAAATTAGGGGAGATGATTAAAATAGGTAGACGGGGAAGTTTATCTGGTTTAATAAAGATTTCAGGCGTACAAGGTCACGTTGCTTATCCGCATCTAGTAAATAATCCAATTAATACATTGATTGATATTTGTAAAAAACTTAAAGAAAAAAAACTTGATAATGGAAATAAAAGTTTTCAGCCTTCTAATTTAGAATTTACTTCAATTAACGTGGATAACGAGGTAACTAATGTGATACCCGGATCAGCAAAAGCTCAATTTAATATTAGATTTAATAACTTGCATAATTCAAGAAGTCTTAAAAAAAAAATTAGTTCATTAGTCAAAAAAATGAGTAAAAAAAATAAATGTAAATTTAAAATAGATTTCCACGTAAGCGGTGAGTCATTTCTTACTGAGCCAAATGAAACTATTTATATGGTAAAAAAAATAATTAAAAAAATTACTAGATTAACACCTAGATTTTCTACAACCGGAGGAACTTCGGATGCAAGATTTATTAGAAAAATATCTCCTTGTCTTGAGTTTGGATTAGTTAATAAAACTATGCATAAAATTGATGAATGTGTCTCTTTAAAAGACTTAAAAAACTTAACTAAAATATATCAAAATATCCTTGAGGATTATTTTAGGTGAGATTGTATAAAACTAAAAAATCTAAAATTGATAATTTAGGTTTGTATGCTGCAAGAGATATAAAAAAAGGGACTAAAATTATAGAATATAAAGGTAAGGTCATTACTAGAAAGGAAGCTGAAGAGAATCCTAAATATGATAATGACAAAGCAATTTATCTTTTTAATTTAAATAAAAGATTCGACCTTGACGGGGATTTTAAATTTAATACAGCTAGACTTATAAATCATTCATGTGCACCAAATTGTGAGGTAACGGGTTCAGGCTTAAAAGTTTGGGTGCATGCAATAAAAGATATCAAAAAAAATGATGAATTTTCTTATGATTACGGATTTAGTTTTGATGAAGATTATAAAAGTTATCCATGCCGTTGTGGCTCAAAAAACTGCTGTGGATACATAGTAAGAGAGGGTTCTAGATGGAGGTTAAGAAAAAGGAATAATAAAAACAAAAAATGAAAAAAATCCTATTCATTTCAACCAGAAACCCTTACTCCGGAAGATACTCTGGAGACGTAATAGGATCAAAAAAGATCATAGATATTTTAAAAAAAAATAATATTATTGATGTAGTAAGTTTGGGTAAAAAAGAAAATTTGAAAAAAAAAAATATCTATATTTTCAAATCACCTTTCTTATTAACTAAAATATTTTATGTTATAAAATCTTTTTTAACCTTGCAGCCATTTCATTTTGGACTTTTTTTTTCTTCTAAAATGAAAGAATTTATTGATGAAAAAGCTTGCAACTACGATCTAATTTTTTTTTATCATATAAGATCTAGTCAGTATCTACCTAAAAATTATAAAGGTAAAAAAATTATTGAAATGGGTGATTTATACTCAAGTAATTATAAACAAACTTTTCAACGGTTGAATATTTTAAATCCATTGAAATATATTTATTTTTTTGAGAGTCTTCTTGTTAAAAAAATGGAGGAAAATATATTTACAAATTTTGACAAAATAATTTTGTTTTCAAAAAATGAAATGAAAAGAATAGATAAAAAATTTTTTAAAAAAACAACTCATATTAATTTATCGATACAAAAAATAAATAAAAAATATTCTTTTTCTGAAAATAATAAAAAAATTTTATTTATCGGTAATTTGAAATATTTGCCAAATATAATTGCTGTAAAAGATTTTATAAAGAAAGCTTTACCTAAATTAGAGAAAGAAATACCTGGTATAAAATTCCAAATCATAGGAGATATAAATTTTATTGATAAAATTTTATTAAATTTAAATAAAAATGTAAAATGCTTAGGTGTGCAAAAAAATCTAAATAAGTTTATTAAAGGTACTTTTTGCGGCCTAGCCAATTTAGATATAGCAACTGGAGTACAAGGAAAAATTTTAACTTACATGTCGTATGGTGTACCAGTTATCTGTTCAAAAAAAGTTGCATCTAATTTTAGTCAAAATGTGATGAGCTACAAAAATTACCAACAGTTTGTAGAGAAAATTCTTGTCTTAAATAGAGATAAAAAGTTGAGTAACCTTATGTCCAAAAAATCTCTAAGTTTTGTAAATAATTTCAAGTGGAACAAGATAGCTCGAAGTTATTTGAAATTAGTAAAATCCTAGTAAAACACTCTTTCCAAATAAAGCCCATCAGGTGGTGCTGGTGGAGCACAAAATTCTCTTTTTTTTTGCTTTATCACAAATTTAATTTTTTCTGGTGTCCATTTATTTTCTCCAACATACTTAAGGCAACCAACCATTGATCTCACTTGTTTTTGTAAAAAAGATTTAGACTCAAAAATTATAACAATTTTGTTTCCCTTTTTTCTTATTTCTGCCTTGGTAATAGTTTTTATAGGGCTTCTCGCTACACATGATGCTGCTCTCATTGCTGTAAAGTTGTGTTTTCCCAAAAAAAATTTAATTCCTTTTTTCATTTGTATTATATCAAGTTTTTTTTTTATCAACCACGACCTATTTTCATATAAAGGTGAAGTTATAAGACGATTTAAAATTATGTATTTATATCTTTTTTTTTTTACCTTATGACGTGCATTGAAATTTATATTTTTTTTATTTATTTTAATTATTGAAATTGATTTATCTTTAAGAAAAAAATTCATGGAGCTTAAAAATTTATATTTATTTTTTATTTCTTGATTATAAATAAAATTTGCACTTTGACCTTTTGCATGAACACCTGCGTCTGTCCGGCCTGAACCAATAATCTTAATCTTAGATTTTAGAACTTTTTTTAACGTTTTTTGAATTATTGATTGAACAGATGCTCCATTTTTTTGAATTTGCCATCCAACGTAATTGGTCCCTAAATACTCAATAATTATTTGGTAATTAAACATTAAAATAGCACATCTCCTTTAGATATTTTATAACCATCCAAAAAACTTTTTGAGTCGAGCACTTTTTTTCCCTCTTTTTGAAGAAATCTGATCTTTATTGATTTATCTTGACAACCAACAATCAAATCCTCTGATAAAACTTCTCCTGGATTACCTTGTATTTCAGTTGGTTCGGCTTCGATGATTTTAATTCTGCTCCCATTGTGCTTAAACCACACACCTGGGTAAGGATTTAATCCCTTTATTTTTGCAATTAATTTTTGTGATGACTCATCCCATTTAATTTCGGACTCTTTTTTTTCAATTTTTTTAGCATAAGTGACGAATTTCTCGTGCTGATTAATAAATTTAGGCTCTCCCTTTTCAAATAACAATAGTGCTTCTAAAATTAATTTTGAGCCAATCTCAGATAATTTATTGCTCAAAGATTCATGGTTGTCTTGATCATTTATACTCGTGCTTCTTTGCAGTATGCAGGGTCCTGCATCAAGTTTTGGCACAATCTTCATTATAGAGATACCAGTTTTTTTATCCATTGCCATTAAAGATCTTTGAATAGGGGCAGCACCTCTCCACTTTGGAAGTAATGATGCATGAATATTTAAAAATATTAAGTTTTTAATATTTAAGAATTTTTCTGGAATTATTTGTCCATATGCTACTACAATCACAAAATTTACATTAGACTCTTTAATAAATTTCCAATCAGTTTCATTATTTAAATTTCTAGGTGCTCTTACTTGTAGTTTTAATTTTTCAGCTTCAATATGAACAGGTGATTTAATTATTTTTTGACCTCTAGATTTTTTTTTAGGCGGTTGAGTATATACTGATATAATTTCGTATTTTAAATTAATTGCTCTTAATGCAGGAACGGAAAAATCTGGGGTTCCCATAAAAATTATTTTTAAAGCCATTAAATTTATAGAACAATTTTATTTAGTTCTTTTTTATGTTTTACTAATTTTTTTACAATCATGTCTCTTTTTAATTTAGACAAATAATCAATAAATAAAACCCCATTAAGGTGATCTACTTCATGCTGAATGCAGGTGGATAGAAGACCGTTTGTTTTAATTTCTTTTTCTTTACCATCATAATCAACATATTTTACTGAACATTCTGCTGGTCTTTCGATTTCTGCAAAGTGACCGGGCAAAGACAGGCAACCTTCCTCATAAATTGAAGTATTTTTAGATTTTGAGATTATCTCAGGATTAATTAAAAAAAGTGGATTTTTTTTTTCTTTTGCTTTGGAAATGTCAATTACTATGACACGTTTTAAAATACCTACCTGCACTGCTGCCAAACCTATGCCTGGCGCTGAATACATGGTTACAAGCATTTCATCCAACAACCTCCTTAGTTCATCATCGACTTTTTCTAGGCTTTCACTTTTTTTTCTTAAAATAGGATCTGGTTCGATTACAATTTTTCTTTTGGACATTATTAATTATATTTTAATTAAGTCCTTAATGGTAGAGCAGAATTTAAAACTTTGTTTCTTATTGTAACTAAATTCATTTTATTAAGAAGATTTGTTACAAAAAATATAGTTTCTGAGTCTAGCTGGTAAGGTTCGTCCTCACCGATAATTTCTACAATTTTTAAGGCTAAAAACGCCTTTTGATTATTGGTAACTAGTTGTAGGAGATTATTTGGTACATCAAGTTTTTCTGTAAGTTCTTCATATTTAAAACTAGATGGTAAAGAGAAACCATCCTTGATCAAAGCGTCTGCTAAGGCCAAATCTTTTGCGGAAATAAAATATTTAGAATTTTTAATAATCTTTTTAAAAATTTTATCGATATCTTTTTGAACTTTTATTTTATCTCCTCCATCTATAAAGTATTTCAAAATTTTTGATTGATGTAGCACCTTATCGTTGTATTTTATTTTTCCTAAAAGTAATTCTTCATCAGTAACAATTTTAGCTAATGCGGCTTTTTTGTATTCCTCTGGAATCTTTTCAATACCGATTTCCTCGATTCTATCGCTTAAAAATTTTGAATAAATATTTACCAAGTTACTTTTTTTGAACAATTTCTCCAATAAAAATAAAAATTCAATTCTTGCCTCGTTAGAATCTGATAATAAATACTTTTGATAAATTAAAGCTCTCGCGTCGCTATCATTAAGAGTTTGATAATTATTTTTTGCATTTATCAAAGTATTAAGATTGAAAGGAATCTGCTTATAAATTTCAAAAATTTTACTTTTATCTAGTTGGTTATTATTTGCTGCTATCTCTAATTCTTTTAATTTTTTTTTATCAGAAGCATCTTCGAACTTAATCAAATTAGCTGCGTTTAAATACGTCCAAATTTCTTTTTTAGTTTTTTTTGTTGGCTCATACGAAAAATTAGAAACTGTAACACTTGACAAATAAAAGTTTAATAAACTTTCTTCATTTATTTTTTTACTTGTTTTGTCTGTCACACCTAGAAGATAATTAATCTTGTCATCATAAAATTTACTTGATTGTTTTTGTTCACGTAATAGATCCAGTAGAAGACGTGCTTCTGATTTTTTTTCATTGAACACTAAACAATAAATCCTAAATTTTTCTAGATACGCATCTTTTATTTTAGCATCTATGAACCTTATTTTTTCACATCCTTTTTTTATATTTGCGCTGGCAATATTTTTATTAACTAAATATTCAACAGCTTTACTCTTACCGCTAAATTGATCATTCTGTTTTAAAAAACTTTCTATCAAGTCTGCTCTTTCATTATCAATTAACCAATTAATTTTTAAATCAACAAATTCTTTTTCCGACATCCCTTGTGGAGGGTATGAAAATGAAAATAAAATTGCTTCTAATATTTCTTTTGAGGATTTTGAAAGTTCAACTTTATTTAATCTTTTTAAACTTGATCTTAAGTCTTCTGCTTTAGTTGTTGACCACATGTTTAAATCAAATTCATAATTAGCTGGGTCATGAATTCCGTAAACCTTTTGTTCATCTTTTTGAATTGATGAACTTTCTTGTATTTGAATTTTTTCAAGAGCTTTTATAGGCTCAGAGGATTGTAAGCTAGATTTTTCCTGCGATGCATCTTCATTATTTTCACTTTTTTGAGACGACTCTATATTAGTTTTATTTTTATTTTTCCAAATATCTATTTTTTCCTCTCCAAATAGAGGTGAGAAAAAAGAAATGATCAATAAGCCAATAAAATAATTAAAGCTTTTTAATTTCATTGGTGACGTCGATTTGGTATTTTTTTTCTGGGCTAGGAAAACTTATTTTTTCTATTAAAAAAATTGCAAAAATAAATATTACAATAACTAAAAATAACTTTAATAAAGTTTTTATTATTGAACTGCCTATACTTGGTTGTCTATTGTATTTAAGTTGCATACTCTGTGAATTGATTTAAACTTAATAAATAAGACATATTTATGGAAATTGAAAATCAAAAAGGGAGATAATTTGCTTAAAAACCTTACTTTAACCGGTATGATGGGAGTTGGGAAATCTACTATTGGCAAATTACTTGCTAAAAAGCTTCAATATGATTTTTTAGATATCGATAAACTTATCGAGCAAAAAGAAGGGTCATCCATAAATTTAATATTTAAGAATAAAGGTGAAGAATATTTTAGAGAAATAGAGAAAAGATTAACCCTGACAGAATTAAAAAAGATTAATTGTGTAATATCTTTAGGTGGAGGTTCCTTTTTACAAAATGAAGTAAGAAAAAGTGTTAAAAAATTATCTGTTAGTTTTTGGCTAGATGTTCCAATAGACGAATTAATTAAAAGATTAACAAAAAGTAAAAAAAGACCTCTTTTGTTCAAACAAAACTTAAATAGCACTGTTAAAAAAATTTATTTTGACAGAAAAAAAATTTATAATATGGCTGATTTTAGAATTAAATGTAGATCTTTAAAGGCCAAAGAAATAGCAAATAAAATATTGAATTTTTATGAAAAATCAGGAAATTAAATTTATAAACAAAGACTATAAATACTCAATTTTAATTGGTGAAAATATACTTCAGATTTTACCAAAAAAAATTAACTCTTTATGTCCAAGAACAAAAAATATAGCTATTATGATAGATGACAATGTTCCTAGTAAATTCAAAAATAAATTAAGAAATTTACTCAAAAATTACAAACTTTTATTTTTATCTTTTAGTGCTAACGAAAAAAATAAGTCTTTAGGTGTAGTAAATAATTATTTAGATAGTTTGTTATCTAAAAATTTTAACCGATCAGATTTAATAATTTCTGTTGGCGGGGGAATTACTGGAGATGTTGCTGGCTTTGTTTCAAGTATTTTCAAGAGAGGTATAAATTTTATTAATATTCCAACTACACTACTTGCGCAGGTAGACTCGGCTATTGGAGGGAAAACTGGGGTAAATTCTAGTTTTGGTAAAAATCTAATAGGTTCTTTTTATCAGCCAAAATTAGTTATTAGCGATACATCATTCATAAGTTCTTTGCCAAAAAAAGAAATGATTTGTGGGTATGCTGAAATTTTAAAACATTCTATTATTAAAGATAAAAAATTCTTCAATTGGTTAAAAATAAATTCAAAATCAATTCTTGCCAAGAAAAAAAGAGAGTTAACTTATGCAATTAAAAAAAGTTGTGAAATTAAAATTTACTTTGTTAATAAAGATGTAAATGAAAAAAATTTACGAATGATTTTGAATTTTGGACATACATTTGCACATGCGATTGAAGTAAAAAATAGTTACTCTAAAAATATTTCTCATGGAGAAGCTGTTTTATCAGGCATGATTTTAGCAACTAAACTGTCTGTTATTAAAAAGGTTTGCTCGATTAAAACATTAAGTCAAATTAAAAATATTTATATAAAAAATAATTTAGATTTTACTTATAAAAAATATAATAAAGAAAAATTTATAAACAAACTAATTCCTTATCTTAAAAATGATAAAAAAAATAATGATAATAAAATTAATTTCATACTTTTAAAAAATATAGGAAAGACTTGTTTGCCAAATAGTAATAAAATTACAATAAATGATTTAAAAAAGAGAAGTAGATCTATTTCTCAATGCTAATTTCTAAAGCATGTATTTTTGTTTTGAGGTCATCTTTTAATATTTTCATGATCATTTTTTGAGCACTAACTCTTGATAAAGTGCTTAAATATAAAGAGGTAATTTTAAGTTGTAAGTGGAATTTATCTGGTGAGTAAAATTTATGTCCTTTATGTTTGTGAGAATTATCAATAATTTCAATATTTTCAATTAAAATTTCTTTTTTTAATTTATTACAAATTTCTTCAAAATAATTTTTCATTAATTTAATTTTACTATATAGAATTACTCAATGAAAATTATTTGTGATTGGGAAAATTGTAATGAAACCGGCTCTTATAAAGCGCCTATAGAAAAAGATAATAGTAAAAAGTACAGATTACTTTGTTTAAATCATATTAAAATTTTTAATAAGAATTGGAATTATTTTGAAAATATGAATGATCAAGAAATAGAATTTTTTATTAAATCCGATTTAACCTGGCACAAATCCACAAAAACTTTTGGCTCATCTGATAACTTCTTCAATATTTTATGGAACAATGCATTAGATGATAAATTAAATATCTTTAAAAGTTCAAACTTTAGAGACTTCAAGAAAACAAAAGTGTCACAGCAAGATAAAGATGCTCTTCAAGTAATGGAATTAAATGAAGAGGTAAAATGGGTGCAAATTCAATCTAAATTCAAAGAACTTGTAAAAAAGTATCATCCTGATAAAAACCAAGGAAGCAAAAAATTTGAAGATAAATTAAAAAAAATTACTCTGGCATATAGCCAGCTTAAAAAAACTTTAGGAAAAAAATGAGTTCAGAACAACTATTACAAAAAACAGATATCAAATTATCGGTGAAACAAACCTTTGGTTTTGAAAGTGATATGAAAGTCGGGGCATTTTCAAAAAAGAATGAGTATGTTCCTAAAATAGATCCTGATTATAAATTTGATAAAGACACTACTTTAGCTATTTTGGCAGGGTTCTCTTTTAATAAAAGAGTTTTAATTCAGGGTTACCACGGAACAGGAAAATCTACTCACATAGAACAAGTAGCAGCGAGACTTAATTGGCCCTGTGTGAGGGTTAATTTAGATAGTCACATAAGTAGAATAGATCTAATTGGTAAAGATGCGATCGTATTAAAAGATGGAAAGCAAGTCACAGAGTTTAAAGAAGGTATTTTACCTTGGTCAATTCAAAATCCAGTGGCTTTGGTTTTTGATGAATACGACGCAGGAAGACCTGACGTAATGTTTGTTATCCAAAGAATTTTAGAAAGCGAAGGAAACTTTACATTATTAGATAAAAATAAAGTTTTACAACAGCATGATTTATTTAGAATTTTTGCAACAACAAACACTGTTGGTTTAGGTGATACAACGGGTTTATACCACGGAACTCAACAAATTAACCAAGGTCAAATGGATAGATGGAATATAGTATCTACATTAAATTATTTGCCGTTCGAAAAAGAATTAGAAATAGTTTTAGCAAAGAACAAAAGTTTTAATAATAAAGAAGGAAAAGAACTTTTATCAAATATGATAAAAGTAGCAGATCTAACGAGAAAAGGTTTTATTAATGGTGACATCTCAACTGTAATGAGCCCCCGTACAGTTTTACACTGGGCAGAGAATACAAGTATATTTAAAGATCAAGGTTATGCTTTTAGAATTACATTTTTGAATAAATGTGATGAATTAGAAAAAAAAATAATTTCCGAGTACTATCAAAGATGTTTCGGAGAGGACCTGCCCGAGTCATCTATCAATATCACTCTGTAAAGTGGAAAATAAAAAAGAGAAAATAGCTGATTTTAAGACTGCAATAAGTTCTACTGTAAGGTCGTTATCTAATTCTGAAAAAATTGAAGTTTCATTTGGTAATGATAGCTCCAAGTCTGAAGCAAATTCAATTAGACTCCCAGAACTAAACCCCGTTAATAATAAACTTAATTATAATCAAATAAGAGCAATAGCAGACTCTAAATCATTAAGACATAGATTCTCTAATCTTAAAACATTTAAACAATATGAGCCCGAAGGAAATATATCTAAACAGTTATATAGGATTTCAGAAAAAATTAGATGTGAAAAAATTGGAACCAGCTATTTTAAAGGGGTAAAAAATAATATCGAGACATTTTACCAAGAAAGAATATCTGGATTAGATCTTAAAAGCAGTGAAGATAAAATTGTTGAGTCTTTTGAAAATTATTTAAGAACAAAATTCCTAGATTTTGAAAATAATAGTCAAATAGATAAAAAGCTAAAATCATATAAAAAAGATTTAAACGAAAAATTTAAAGATAAGATTAATCAATTAAATGATTTCACTTTAGATCAAGAAAAATTTAATTCATTAATTTCTGAACTCATCGCAAATATGAATCTAGATGAAAATCTAGACGAGCAAGAAAAAAAAGATGATGACCAAAATAATGACGATAAGCAGAACAAATCAGATAATCAGGAAAAAAAAGCAAAAGAAAAAGAGGATAAACAAGAAGAGATGTCCATAGACTCGGGTATGCCTGATCTTGAAAATCAGGCCAAAGAGTCTGACCAAGCTGAGGAAGAGATAGAAATAGAAGACAGTTCTAGACCAGATTTAAAAAAGAAAGGAAAGAGTACTTTAGGCGATATAAATTATAAGACATACACTGAAGAATTTGACGAAATTATAAAAGCAGAAGAATTAGAAAATATTGAGGAACTAACAAGACTAAGAAAAAATTTAGATCAACAACTATTACAGCTTAAAAATTTTATCTCAAAACTTGCGAATAAATTACAAAGAAAACTTTTAGCTAAACAGAACAGATCTTGGAATTTTGACCTCGAAGAAGGTTTATTAGACACATCAAAATTACCGAGAATAATTATGGATCCATTTAATTCTTTATCATTTAAAAAAGAAAAAGATATTGAGTTCAAAGATACACTTGTAACAATTTTAATTGATAACTCTGGTTCCATGAGAGGTAAACCTATTTCAGTTGCAGCGATCTGCGCAGACATACTTTCTAGAACATTAGAACGATGTGCAGTCAAAGTTGAGATACTTGGCTTTACTACAAAACATTGGAAGGGAGGTTCTTCTAGGGAAAAATGGATGAAAAATGATAAACCAACCTTACCAGGCAGATTGAATGACCTTAGACATATTATTTATAAATCAGCTGACATGCCTTGGAGACAGGCTAAAAATAACATGGGCCTAATGCTTAAAGAAGGGTTGTTAAAAGAAAATATTGATGGAGAAGCACTTAAATGGGCTTACAACAAAATGAGTAGAAGAAAAGAAGAAAGAAAAATTCTTATGGTTATCTCAGATGGAGCTCCGGTGGACGACTCCACTTTA
>MDSV01077429.1_pt1 | contig 12523 bp, 12 predicted proteins | sample 810851 | NCBI WGS metagenome assembly MDSV01 (sample SAMN05326640, study PRJNA326480) | marine metagenome | isolation source: seawater | place: Atlantic Ocean: North East | collected 2012
CGCTGCCTGTCGGGAAAGGATAATCACCTGCGGGCGGCTGACAAGCCGGTTTGAAATGACTATTTCGAGAGGAGGGCATTCTGGCCCTGAAAGTGAGACGGAAAAATGACGCAAGGCAACATGGCGGGCGATGTCGGCGGGCTGGCTTCGGCCATCACGCGCCAGCTTGATGGCGGCAAATTGCGCAAGCCCGCGCCTGTGGACCGTTGGGAACCGGCGTTTTGCGGCGATATCGATATGGAAATCAAGGCGGACGGAACCTGGTTCTATCAGGGCAGCCCCATTGGCCGCGCGGCCATGGCCCAGCTTTTTTCAACGGTCTTGCGCAAGGACGAGGACGGCGAGACCTATCTGGTAACGCCGGTGGAAAAGCTCAGGATCAGGGTGGAGGATGCGCCGTTCATTGCCGTCGGCATGGATATCGAGGGAGACGGCGACAGCCGGACGCTTGTGATTCGCACCAATATGGGCGATGTGGTTGAGGCCGGTCCCGATCATCCCCTGCGCTTTGCCGTCGATGACGATGATGACGGTCTGAGGCCCTATGTGCTGGTGCGCGGTCGTCTCGAGGCGCTGTTTTCGCGTGCGCTGACCTATGACCTGATGCCGCTTGGCGAGGAGATCGACATCGACGGCCGGGCCATGTTTGCGATCCGATCCGGCGGGATGGCGTTTCCGGTCATGGAGATGGCGGCGCTGGAGAAACGTCTGTGAATGAATCTGTGAAGGAAACACCGTTTGCCGCAGGCGCTTTTCGCGATCGCGCGCTCAGCCAGCGCGGACGGCCGCCGGAACATGCCTGGCGCGATCATGGCGATCACAAGCTCAATCCCGACCTCTTCGCCTATTATGAGGACCTCGACATGCGCGCCGCCGCCGTGCTGGTGCCGGTGGTCGACTATGGCGATGAGGCGCGGGTGATCTTTACACAGCGGACCACCAAGCTGCGCAAGCATTCCGGCCAGATCGCCTTTCCGGGCGGTTCTATCGATCCCGAGGACCGGTCCCCGGAGGACGCGGCGCTGCGCGAAAGCGAGGAGGAAATCGGCCTCACCCGCGATTTCGTCCAGCCGGTCGCGCGGCTGCCGGACTATCTTGCGGGCAGCGGTTTCCGGATCACGCCGATCCTGTCGGTGGTGCGGCCCGGCTTTTCGCTGAAGATCAATCCGGACGAGGTCGATGCGGTGTTTGAAGTGCCGCTCGGCTTCATGATGGACCCCGCCAATCACGCCCGCGGCACCGCCATGCTGGGCGGTCAGATGCGGCAGTACTACGAAATCAAGTTCGGCGATCACCGGATCTGGGGCATAACCGCCGGCATCATCAGGACAATTTACGAAAGGCTTTACGCTTGACCAAGCTCTGCAATCAGGACTGGTTCAAAGACGACCGGCTGAAGACGGTTCTTGGAATTCTGAACGGCGAGGGCGGCGAAACCCGCATTGTCGGCGGCGCGGTGCGCAATGCGCTGATGGATCAGCCTGTCGGTGATATCGACCTTGCGACGACGCTTGTGCCCGACGCCGTCATGGCCCGGGCGAAGGGCGCCGGCATGAAGGCGATCCCGACCGGGATCGATCATGGCACTGTCACGGTGGTCTGCGAGGGCAAACCCTTCGAGACGACCACGCTGCGCGCCGATGTCGAAACCTTCGGGCGCCATGCGACCGTGCGTTTCGGCACCGACTGGTCCGAGGACGCCGCGCGGCGCGACTTTACCATCAACGCGCTCTATGCCGATGCCGATGGCAAGATCCATGACCCGGTCGGCGGGCTTGCCGATATCGAGACGAAGACGGTGCGGTTCATCGGCGAGGCGGAAACGCGGATCCGTGAGGATTATCTCCGGATTCTGCGGTTTTTCCGGTTCTTCGCCTGGTATGGCGGCGGCAGGCCGGATGCGGACGGCCTTCGCGCCTCGGTCCGCGCGCGCGATGGTCTCGCTTCGCTTTCCGCCGAGCGGGTGTGGGCGGAGACGAAGAAGCTGCTGGCCGCCCGCGATCCCTCGCGCGCGCTGTTGTGGATGCGTCAGACCGGGATTTTGACCGCCATCGTGCCGGAAAGCGAGAAATGGGGGATCGACGCCATCCCCGCGCTGATCGATTGCGAAGCCGCGTTCGGCTGGCAGATCGATCCTTATCTGCGTCTCGCCGCGATCATTCCGCCCTATGATGTCCGCGCCACGGAACTCGCCGACCGGCTGAAATTCTCCAATGCCGAGCGGGCGCTCTTCCTCGCCTTCGCGACGGCGCCGGCCATAAGCGGCGCAACCACGGCGCCGGCATTGCGCAAGCTGCTCTATCGCAATGACAGGGACGGCATTCTCATCAGGCTGAAACTGGCGCTGGCGAGCGCGCGCGGCAAGGCCGGCGCGGGCGATCTCGACGCGGCAGGCGAGGCCGGCAAGCTCGGGCAACTGGTTGATTTCGCTGAGAGATGGGAAAAGCCGCAAATGCCGTTTTCGGGCGGCGACATCGTCGCTGCCGGCGTACCGGCGGGGCCGGCGGTCGGCGACTATATGAAAAAGCTGGAAGACTGGTGGATCGAAGGCGATTTCAAGGCCGACCGGGCAGCGCTCGCCGCCCGGCTCGACGCGCTTCGCAAGGATAAGGCCTAGACCTTTTCCTCGTCCTTGATACGCGCCTTGATGTTGTCGACCATATTCTCGCGAATAATGGTCTCGCCATGGGTTGTCCTCATATGCTCGACGGCGCGACGGACGACTTCCGCCTCCTCGTCCGCACTGGCATGAAAGGTGCAACCGGGCACGAGTGAACCGCAATCAAAGCGTTTCATGGCTTCCTCCTTGTGGTTGGCCTCCCAGCCGGCAAGGACCGGGAGGTCTTTGCTGAGCGCCGCAGGTCGCGGCTGGCCCGATCGGAGCCGTCATTCACGGCTCCCTGTCTTAGTGCCGGGCCCAGGTTTCAAACACGGCCGAACCCTCGCAGGGCCGGCGATGCAGGTGGGCGATATGGCCCGTACGCGCATTCTCCTCAGAGGCCGCAACCTTGCGCGGTTTCGGCTTCTGGTCGTCCTGTTTATGCCTGTATTCCTTGATTTCGACTTTCTTCGTCATTGTTCAGCTCCTCCCGAACAAGTTTACAATCAAGTCTTTTACTGACGTGGTGCAACGACCCTATGAATGCAAGGTGAACAAGGCGATAGTTTGATAAAAAATTAACTGTAACGATTTAGGATTAAGGCCATCTCGTGACAGGCGGCAGCGAGGACAGGATTGCCTCGATATTGCCCCCGGTTTTCAGGCCGAAAACGGTTCCGCGATCGTAAAGCAGGTTGAACTCGACATAGCGCCCGCGGCGGATCAACTGCTCGTCGCGATCCTCCGACGTCCATTCGTGATTGAAGTTGGAGCGCACGATCCGCGGATAGACCAGATTGAACGCCCGGCCGATATCCTGAACGAAGGCGAAATCGGCATCGAGCCCGCCCTTGTCATCCGCCGAATGCTGCCAGTCGAAGAACACCCCGCCAATGCCGCGCGCTTCCTTGCGGTGGGGCAGGTAGAAATACTCGTCGCACCATGTCTTCAGCTTCTTGTAGTCGATCACCGCCTGATGGCGGTTGCAGGCGATCTCCATGGCCCGGTGAAACAACATGCTGTCGGGGTCTTCCTGCTTGCGCCTGCGGGAAAGCACGGGCGTCAAATCCGCGCCGCCGCCGAACCACCAGCTCTTGGTGACGATCATGCGGGTGTTCATGTGCACGGCCGGCACATGCGGGTTGACGGGATGGGCGATCAGCGAGATGCCGCTGGCCCAATAGCGCGTCTCCTCGTCGACGCCCGGCATGTTGGCGGCCATCTCGGCGGAAAACGTTCCTTCGACGGTCGAGGTGTGCACTGCCGCCTTCTCGAACACGCGGCCATGCATGGTCGACATCCGGCCGCCGCCCTCTCCATTTTCGCGGGTCCAGTCCTTGACCTCGAAACGGCCGGGTTCGAGATCGCTCATCGGGCCCGTCAGCTCGCGTTCCAGGGCCTCGAAGCCGGCGCAGATCGTGTCCCGGAGGCTTTCGAACCAGGCCTTTGAGGCGGCTTTTTTGTCTTCGATGTCGTCCGGCAGACCCACGGGCAATTGCGGCCGTTCCATAGATGCACTCCACTCAAGACTGAAACGCCCGTTGACCCGGGCTTTTGATTTGACTCGCAAAGATCAGATGAAAACCTTATCTTCTTTGAAGAATGAAGGATAGCGTGATGGCCAATGTTCCAAAGCCGCCTTCAATGGCGGGGCTCAAAAAACGCATCCGGGAACACCGGGCGCGGGAGAAGAGCGACGGGTTCGTGCGCGAGCGTTATTGCCTCGCCCGCGAGGATGCCCGCGCCAAGGCGCGCGAGTGGTTCCAGAGCTATCCCAAGGCGGCCTATTGGACCGAGGTTGAAAGCTGGCGCGTGACCGGCGACGACCGGATCGAATTCACCATGCGGCGGCTCTCCTCCGCCGACTGATCGCGGTCAGGAAAGCCCCTCGAAACCACCCGTCTGGCGCATCGCCTCGGCCGCGACGATGCCCGCCGATACCGCCAGATTGATCGAACGCTGCCCCTCAGCCATCAGGATCCGAACCCGATGGTCGGCGGCCTTATGGACATGGTCCGGAACGCCGGCGCTCTCGCGGCCGAACAGCAGGATATCGTCCGGCCGATAGGCGAATTCGGTATGGCCGACACTTGCCTTTGTAGAGGCCAGTACCAGACGCCGGCCGCTATCGCGCCGGAAGGCCTCGAAGGCCTCCCAGTCGACATGCCGGGTCAGGACGGCGCTCGCGATATAATCCAGTCCCGCCCGCTTGAGGTTCCGGTCGGACAGCGCGAACCCCGCTGGCTCGATGATATCGACGGCAAGGCCGAGGCAGGCGGCGAGCCTGAGGATCGTGCCGGTATTGCCGGCGATATCCGGCTGGTAAAGGGCAATGCGCAGGGTCATGGGCATTGTCTATGTCGGAATGCCGGGTGCCTCAAGCCTCAGATGACCCCAAGAAGTCTCCACCACAGGAAGTCGAGGGGAACCAGGATCAGCGCGGTGATCGCCGCCAGCGGCAGGAGGATCTTCATCAGTTTGGCCACCGGCTGCTCAGTCACCTGCATGCCGACCATCAACGGCGCGGACTGGTAGGGAAACAGGATGGTCGAGAAGCCGATGACCTGCGTCATCAAGACCGCCATCACGCTGAAGCCGGTCAGTTCCGCCAGTTCGCCCGCCATCGGGGTCAGGACGGCGGGCACGCCGGGCAGGATCGATATGATGCCGACCACGAAGGCGATCAGCGACAAAGACATGAAGTTCAGAAAATCCTGGCCGGGTTCGAGCGGCAGGAAGCGTTCCATGCCATGGGCGATCACGATCCCGAGACCGGTGAAATTGACGACGGCGCCAAGCGCCAGAAAACCGCCCATGAACAGCAATACGCTGAAATTCACATGCTTGTCGAATTCGGCAGGCCCGACCGGCCCCACGCCAGGCCATAGCAGCGCGATCGAGGCAGCGATACCGACCCAGGCCGGATTGATGCCGTGTAACGTATCAGTCATCCAGAAGGCGAGCGTCGTGACGAGAATAACGACGACATACCATTGCCGCCAGCCAAGCGGACGCGAGGCGACCTCCGCCTTGCCGCCGTCGCTCTTCGGTCTCGGCGTATCGGGAAAGATTCGGACGATCAGCACGACCATGATGATGCTTTTCAAAAGCCCCAGGATTGGGAAGTGCAGCGCCATGTAGGAGGCATAGGTAAGGTCGATGCCATAGATCGTCTGGGCAGCGCCTGCGAGAACGAGATTGGGTACGTTGGAAGGCAGCAGAGCGAAACCGGGAATATGGCAGCCGAAGGTTACTGCGATGGCAATCGCGGTTCGCCCGGTCGTTCCCTTCTCGAAGCCAAGGCCATCGGCAAGGGCCGCGGCAATCGGCCAGAGCAGGAAGAACCGCCCGAGCGACGAGGGCATCACGAAGGACAGCACGATCGAGATCGCGAATATGCCGGATATCAGAAAGACGTAGCTTCCGGAAAAGCGTCCGAGCAGAGCGGAACCGATCTTTTCGCTTAGACCGGAGCTTTTAATGGCAGCGGCAACCAGTAGCCCGGAGAATATCAGCCACATCGCGGCCGAATGGAAACCCGAGAAGACAACGTCGGGCGGCGCGAGTTTCAGCACCAGGGCGATGACGAAGAACAGCAGGCTTGCCAGATAGGGCGGCACCAGGCCGGTCGCCCAGAGGCTGAGCGTCACCAGCACCAGGCCCAGGGTGCGGGCCTGATCCGGGGTCATGAAGGAGACGGGAAAAAATGCGAATATGATCGCCAGTATGGCGATGCCCGCGACGATAAGTTTCTTGTAGGTCGGCATCGATAAGCCTTTGGATTGTTCTTTCGGCCAGTGTATGAGATCGGAAAGAACTGCGGAACTGCTACATGATGCCAAAAGATATCGCGTTTCCGACAATCTTCTTCGAGGACGACTTCTTCGAGGACGAGGCGCCGGGTTCGGTCCTCGACCCCGAGCGTCCCGTCATGGCGCGGGTGCGGCGCTGGAAGGCGGGCGAGGTCGGTCGCGAATCGCATTCTCATCCGCGCGGCCAGCTTTTGTGGGCGGAGGAGGGGATATTGCGGGTGCGCTCCGGCGGCACGCACTGGCTCGCGCCCTCCAGCCACTGCGTCTGGATACCGGGCGGGGTCGTGCATGCGGTGGCGATGGAAACCGATGTCTCGGCCTGTTTCATCTATATCGACCCCTCCGTGACCCGCGTCGGCAAGAGCGCCTGCGAGGTTCTGCACATGACCGCGCTGATGCGGCATCTGATCCTCAAGTTTCGCGCGCTGGCGCTGGAGGAGGCGGCCGACAAGGACGAGCGGCTTTCGCGGCTGTCAGAGGTCATCATCGATGAACTGGCGACACTGCCGTCCGCGCCCCTCAGCCTGCCCGCCGGCAGCGATCCGCGCCTCAAGCGCGTCACCGGTCGGCTGCTTGAAAGGCCGGATGACCATGCCAGCCTTGAGGAAATGGCGCGTTCTTCGGGCGCGGGCGTGCGTACGCTCGAGCGTCTGTTCCGCCGCGAGACCGGGTTCAGCTTTTCCGAATGGCGGAGCCGGCTCAGGCTGATGGAGGCGGTCAACGATCTCGGCCACGGAAGAAGCAGCACGGAGATCGCCGGGCGGCTCGGCTATCAAAGCGTGAGCGCCTTCGTTGCCGCCTTCCGCCGACATTTCGGCGTGCCGCCGCAGTCCTACATGAAGGACGGCTCTCTCTGAGAGACGGAAAGGGTCGCGGTCACGCGGATGGCAGGTTGCGCAGATAGTCGCCAAGCCAGTCGATTTCGGCTTCCACGGCGGTGAACCGGTCGGTTTTCTCGATGCGCGTTGGTTGCGGCACATGGGCCCTCAGATCGGCCATCGCCTGTTGGGCGCGGGTGATCCGTTCCGGATCCGGCGGCGGCTCGCCGCGTTTGCACCCGTCGGCATAGGCGGAAATCGCATCGCAGAGCCGTTCCGCGCCAACGATGGCGGGAAACCACGATGCGGCCTCGCGGCCCGCCGGTGGCGGTTCGGCGCTCAGTTTCTGAAGCTGGGTGCGCAGGTCGGAAAGCTTGCGATAGGCGGCAAACTCCTTTTCTCCGAGGTTTTTGCCAACGCTTTCCGCGCCACTGCCGGAGGCTGCGGCGAGAAAATCCGCTACGGCCTGGTTTGATGCCGCAAAGGCGCTCGCGATCCTGATGCCCTGGGAGCGAGGCCAGATCAGGTAGCCGAAAATGAGCACGATCGCCGCGCCGACCAGGGTGTCGTCAAGCCGTTGAAGGCCATAATGAAATGGCGCCGCGGGAACCGCGATCTCGATCATGAGCAGGACCACGGGGGTTAGCAGCACGACCTTCGCGGCATAGCTGCGCAGTGCCGCCAATGGCTGGAGAGCGGCAAGCACGGCGATGGCGGCGACCAGCCCGAGCCGGTCGGGGATCAGCTTGATCAGCGCCATCCCGATCAGCACGCCGATGACGGTGCCGATGCTGCGGTGGACGGCGCGTACGAACACCGATCCGAAATCGGGTTTCATGATGATGGCGACGGTGATCGGCACCCAATAGGCATGATCGCCGGAGACGAAGCGTCCGGCGATTTCCGCAATGCCGATGCAAAGCGCAAGCCGTAGCGCGGCGTCGATGACCTCGCGCCCGACGATAAGCTTGCGCAGGCCGGTCTGCAACGCGGCGCGCGAGAGATGCAGCACGTGGCGGCGGGTCGCATCGGCTGACCCGCGTTCGACAGTATTCGTTCGCCAGAGTGTATCGGAGAGCTGGCGGCACAGCCGGGCGAGTTCGCCATCGCCTTCCAGAGAGGGCTGGCGACCATTGGCCTCGTGCGCGTTTGCCACGGCGTCCAGCATGTCGGCCGCCGCCTGCCGGGCCTTGGGGTCGCGGTGCGCGCCGATGATCGCCATGGTCAGCTGATGGGCGAGCGACAGCATGTTGGCGCTGCGTGCCATGTCCCGCGTGCGGCCGGCGTCGTGGCTGCGCTTCTCGATCAGCATGTCATACGCGGCCTTGGTCTGGTCGGTCACGGCGCGGCGGGCGGTCTCGGCGGCGGTGCGGTCCCTGGCGCGGGCCAATTGGGCCAGCGCGCGGATGAGGTTTGCGCGCAATATGCGTTCGGGCCTGTCGTGGTCGGCAAGGGCGTCGATCGCGAGCATGGCCGTGACCAGGGCGGCACCCGCGACGAAACAGGCGCCGACCGCCCATGCCGGCATGCTGCCCGGTGTGCTGGCATGAACGATGGCGAGCACCAGCATGTAAAGCGCGCCGGTTGAAAACGCTGCGCCATAGCTGCTGATGATGCCGGAGGCGAGGCCGACGAGCACCAGAATGAGTAGGGTCATCGGGCCGTGACCGGCAATCACCGGTCCGATCAGGCATCCGATGGCGCCGATCGCGGTTGAGATCGCGATCATCCGGAATCGCTCGCGATAGGGGCCGAGCCGGGTCGTGACCTCGGTCAGGAACGCGCCGAGCGCGGCATAGAGAAACGGAGCGATGTCGCCGGAAAGAACGCCGGCGAGCAGCGGCAGGCCGGTGCCGAGCGAAATGCGCAGGCAATGGTGCCATGGCTTGTACGGCGTCATAAGCGCGAGCTTGCGATACCAACCGGCTTTGAAACCTTGCATAGGCAGTCTTCCTGTCCAACTCGCGGCGCGGGGCCTGGAGCGTTTCGCAGTCAGGTGGAAACGCCTGACGTCCGCGGAACTGCTCTCATGTCGCGGTTTCGGACATTTGGCCGCAACTTTCAAGCGGCGCGCGCCATACACAACCAGCGTTGATGGCACTGATCACTCCCGTTGCCCACCGGCAACACTGCCACGCAATCTCCACGTAATTGTCGATTGACGCTGGTCAAAATTCGGCGGCGGGCGTATAAGCGGCTCCGTTTTCAACGCCGGCAGAGGAGCGACCGCATGATGATTGTCAGCAGCACCGTGTTGCTCCGCGTCCCACCACGTCGGCTCGCGTGACCTTTCACACGCCTCTTATAATTCCTAGATAATCAATCCCAACTGTTGCGGCCCTTATCGTTTGGCCGCTGTTCCAGTCTCCGTCTCGTCCCGTGTCTGTGCGCCTGTGTGCCGCCGTTTTGGGCTCGAGGAGACCTATTGGAGTCCGATCATGTTTCGCTGGTTTGAAACCCGCCTGAATCCGTATCCTACGGAAGTGCCCGACACGCCGCCCAAGGGGCTGTTCCCCTTCCTGTGGCATTATTCCAAGCCGGCAGCGCCCTGGCTTATTCTGATGTCGGTGGTTGCGGCCACGGTCGCCTTTGCGGAAGTCTATCTGTTCCAGTTCCTCGGCGACATCGTCAACTGGCTGTCGACCGCCGACCGCGAGACCTTCCTCGCGGATGAGGGCTGGCATCTGTTCTTCATGGGCGCGCTGGTGCTTGTCGGGCTGCCGCTGCTGACCGCCTTCTCGTCGCTGCTGATCCATCAGGCGCTGATGCCCAACCTGCCGATGATCGGCCGCTGGCAGATGCACCGCTATGTCCTGCGCCATTCGATGAACTTCTATGCCAACGAGTTCGCCGGGCGGGTCTCGCAGAAGGTGATGCAGACCTCGCTTGCCGTTCGCGAAACGGTGATGAAGACGCTCGACATGTTCGTCTATGTGGTGAGCTATTTCGGGTCGATGATCTTCGTCGTCGCTGCGGCCGACGGACGTCTGGTGATTCCGCTTCTGGTATGGCTGGTGATCTACGGCATATTGCTGTGGTACTTCATTCCCAGGCTCAGAAGGATCTCGGCGGAGCAGGCCGATGCGCGTTCGCTGATGACGGGCCGCGTGGTCGACAGCTACACCAATATCGCAACGGTGAAGCTGTTTTCCCATGCGGGCCGCGAGGAGCAGTTCTCGAAGGAAGGCATGGACGGGTTTCTGGATACCGTTTACCGGCAGATGCGCCGGGTGACCCAGTTCCAGATCCTCGTCTATATCAACAACGCGATCGCTCTGTTCTCGGTTGCGGCACTTGCGATCCATTTCTGGATGCAGGACACGATCACCGTTGGCGCCATCGCCCTGACGCTCGGTCTGGTGATGCGCATCGGCGGCATGTCGCAGTGGATCATGTGGGAAGTGACCGGGCTTTTTGAAAACATCGGTACCGTCTATGACGGCATGGCGATGATGACCAAGAAGCACGAACTCACCGATGTCGAGAATGCTCCGGCCCTGACCGTCAAGAAAGGCGAGATCGTCTATGACAATATCTCCTTCCATTATGGCAAGAAGGGCGGCGTGATCGAAGGTCTGTCGCTCACGATCAAGCCGGGCGAAAAGGTCGGTCTCGTGGGCCGCTCCGGCGCGGGCAAGACCACGATGATGAACCTGCTGTTGCGCTTCTTCGATCTGGAGAGCGGGCGGATCACCATCGATGGCCAGGATGTGTCGAAGGTGGCGCAGGACAGCCTCAGGGAGAATATCGGCGTCGTGACGCAGGATACCTCGCTGCTGCACCGCTCGATCCGCGACAACATCGCCTATAGCCGCCCCGGCGCGAGCGACGAGCAGGTGATCGCGGCGGCCAAGCGCGCCAATGCCTGGGAGTTCATCCAGGGATTGAGCGACATGCACGGCCGGACCGGGCTCGAGGCGCATGTCGGCGAACGCGGCGTCAAGCTGTCCGGCGGCCAGCGTCAGCGCATCGCGATCGCGCGCGTGTTCCTGAAGGACGCGCCGATCCTGGTGCTGGACGAGGCGACCTCGGCGCTCGATTCGGAAGTCGAGGCCGCCATCCAGGAAAGCCTGTTCGGGCTGATGGAAGGCAAGACGGTGATCGCGATCGCCCACCGGCTGTCGACGCTGACCGAGATGGACCGTCTGGTCGTGCTCGACAAGGGCGAGATCGTCGAGGTGGGCACGCATGAGGAACTCGCCAACGGTCACGGCATCTATGCCGACCTGTGGCGCCGCCAGTCCGGCGGATTCCTCGGCGGTGACGAAGACCTCATTGCCGACACCGCCGCTGAATAAGATGAGCCGGGCCCGCTGAAAGGCGGGCCCGGTTCGCGTTGAATGGCATTTTCGCGAACGGCGAATCCCTGTAAGGCTCGATTATGATTTTCCGTCGCATTGTCCGCATCTTCGAAAACTGGATCGATCCGCTCGCCGACCGGCCTGTGGAGCAGCCGCCGGACACGCTGCTCGGATTCACCTGGTTCTATCTGCGGCAGGCGAAATGGCCGTTTTTTACCATGCTGGTGCTCGGCGGCGGCGCTGCGCTGATGGAGACGGCGTCGTTCTGGTTCATGGGTGTGCTGATCAACATTCTCGATGAAACCTCGCGCGAGGCCGGCTGGTCGGGCCTGATGGCGGCCCATGGCTGGGCGCTTATCGGCATGGCCTTTGCCATGATCGTGGTGCGCGTGACGCTTCTTTCGGCGTCGATGCTGGTCGAGGAGCAGACGATCACGCCGGGGTTCCAGAATCTGGTGCGCTGGCAGTCCTATCGATATGTGGCGCGCCAGTCGCTCACCTTCTTCCAGAACGATTTCGCCGGCCGGATCGTTACCAAGGTTTCGGCCGCCGGCCAGTCGATCGGTGACCTGATGTCCTCGCTCCTGCAGGTCGTCTGGTTCATGGCGATCTACACGATCTCGACCATGGCGCTGGTGGCGGCGCTGGACTGGCGGCTTGCGGCGCTGATCGCGCTGTGGATCGCGATATTCGCTATCCTGGCGCGGTATTTCGTGCCGCGCATCCGTCACAACGCCAAGGAACTGGCCGAGGTCAACTCGATGATGTCCGGCCGGCTGGTCGATTCGTTTTCCAATATCCTGACGCTGAAATTGTTCGGCAGCGACGAAGGCAATGACACCTATATCCGCCAGGGCTTCCTCCGGCTGATCGCCCAGATCCAGAAGTTCACCCGGCTGATCACCGGGGTGCGGGCCGCGCTCAACTTGTTGTCCGGCGTGATGATCACCGCGATTGCGGCATTGTCCGTCCAGCTCTGGTTCACCAGTGATA
>MDSV01069123.1_pt1 | contig 12522 bp, 11 predicted proteins | sample 810851 | NCBI WGS metagenome assembly MDSV01 (sample SAMN05326640, study PRJNA326480) | marine metagenome | isolation source: seawater | place: Atlantic Ocean: North East | collected 2012
AGTAGATGTAAACGCAGATTTATACAAAGCAATAGATTTGATGCCTAAAGACAGAATAAGAAAACTTTACTAGCAAGGAAATTTTTAAGTCTATAAATTTTTTATATACGTTTTTGTTTTAATAATATTAAAAATGATGAAAAAAAAAAAATCTATCTTTATTTTATTTGATTTAGATGGGGTAATTCTAAATTCAGAGAAAAATATGCGATTAACCTGGAATAAAACAAAGGTTAAATTTAAATTAAATCAAAGTTTTACAAAATATAAGAGATATGTAGGTCTTCCATTTAATGATATTTTAAAAAAGATAAATATAAAAAGCAATATAGATGAAATTAGAAAATACTATTTTAAAATTTCTAAAATAAATAATTACAAACTAAGTTTGTTTCCAAAAGTAAAAGACACTATTAGAGATCTAGAAAAAAAAAAAATTAAATATTCAATAGTAACTTCAAAAGACAAAATTAGGACAAATATAATTATAAACAAATTTAAATTAAAACCAACATCAACTCATTGCCCTAAAAAAAAACTTAGAGGAAAACCTTTTCCCGATCAATTAAATGAATGTTTGATCAAAAATAAGATTAATAAAAAAAAAGTTGAAGTTTTTTATGTTGGAGATACTTATTATGATTATAAAGCTGCCAATAACTGCAAAATAAAATTTATTTTTGCTGCATATGGGTTTGGTAAGAGTATGAGAGTTTATAAAAACAAAATTAATAATATTAATCAATTACTTAAAATAATTGAAAAAATATGAAAATTGTTTTTGATCACGAAATTTTTTATCAACAGAAGTATGGTGGCATTACATCCTATTTTTCCAATTTAGGAAAACAATTAATTCAGAAAGGAGTTGATATAAAATTTATATGTCCAGTACATAAATCATTTAATCTTGACAAATTACCAAAAAAAATAGTTACTGGAAAAAGAATTTCTTATCCAGGGTTTTTAAATCCGATAGTAAATATAATTAATAACCAATTATCTAATAGAATATATAAAAAACTAAATCCTAAAATAATTCATAGAACATATTTTTCAAAAAAAAAATTTAATAATAATTTGCAAAATATTATCACTTTTTACGATATTACTCATGAACTAAGTAAAACAAAAGAAATTGAGAATGAAAAATTTAAATTGATTAAAAAAGATAATATTAAGAATTCTGATCATATTTTATGTCCTTCAAAAACTATAAAAAAAGATCTTATCGAATATTTTAATATAAATGAAAATAAAATCTCTGTTACCTATTTTTCATCTGATTATGAAAAAATTTCAGATTCAGAATTAAAAAAAAAAAAAGAACTTCAAAATTATTTACTATTTGTAGGAAATAGATCTGGATATAAAAACTTTAAAAATTTTATTTCAGCTTACGCTCATTCTAAGAAACTTAAAAAAGATTTTAAGATTTTAATTTTTGGTGGTGAAAATAAAAATATTTGTGGAAAAGATGTGATTATTGAAAATAAATTATCACTTGATTCTGTTAAATTTGTTTCAGGTACAAATGAATATTTACAATATTTGTACAAAAATGTGAGAGCTTTAATTTATCCATCACACTACGAAGGATTTGGAATTCCTCTAATTGAAGCCATGAGGTCTGGTTGTCCACTAGTATCAAGTAATGGTGGAGCTCTTAGAGAAATAGCAGGTGATGGAATAAATTTTTTTAATCCAAATGATTTAGATGATATAACTAATAAAATAGAAAGTTTAGTTTATTCAGAAGATAACATATCTCAAAATATTAAATATGGACTAGAAAGATGTGACCACTTCTCTTGGTCAAATTGTGCAGACAAGACAATTGAGGCATACAAAAAAATTTCATAAGTTTAGATAATTTTCTTTTCAAGTCTAAATGTATCTTTTTCATAATTTGTTCCACCTCTGATACCTTTTGTAAACGCAATCATTTTGCCTGTTTTACTTAAACACTTAAATGCATGAGCTTTAAAAGGATGATGTTTAAGTAATGAATTTGAGCTCATTTTGTATGATTTTATTTTTTTTTTATTATAATTATTTTTTTTATCTACTTTTACTTCTCTAGAAAGAAATTCCCCATCAATTATTAAAGAGAACTGAATACTTTTTTTATGAAAGTGATTTCCTCTAACAGCGCCTTTTTTAAAAGTTACAATTGTTGCGTGTTCAAATTTTATACCTTGAAATATATCTATAATTTCACCTCTTTTATCTTTAAAAAAAGTTTTTAACTTAATTGGTTTTGTCATAATTAGATTTTTTTTACCATATCTATAAGTGAAATTGTTTCTACATTCCATCTTTTTTTAATTTTATTCTTTAAATAAGTACTTATGTTCCATGGAAGAATAATGAGAATATCAAACTTTAAATTTTTATTTTCATCTACAATAGGAATAGCTGAACCTGGAGTATATTTACCAATTTTATGAATTGATGTTTCAAGAATAAATTTAATATCATTAGAATTTACTTTGCAGTAATTTAAAAGTGTATTTCCTTTTGTTGCGGCACCAAATCCAGCAATAATTTTACCTTGTTTTTTCTTTTTATTAATTAAATCAAGAAGTTTTTTTCTAATTATTTTAGAATTTCTTTTAAACCTCTTGAATTTATTTAAATTTATAATTGCCCTATGAGGTTTATGATTAATTTTAAGAAACTTACTATTTTTTACGTAAATTCTAAGTGAACCAGACATATATTCTAAATTTTCAAACTTAATAATCTTAAGATTAACTTTTGAAAATAATTTAATTAGTGATTGTTTTGAATAATAGTTTCTATGCTCGTGATAAATGGTATCAAAGCTTATTTTTTTAAAAAGTTGATCAAGATCAGGAAATTCTAATATCAAAATTCCATCTTTTTTTAATACTTTTTTACACCCATTGATAAAATCATATGGATCATCAATATGATTAAAAACATTTGCACCATAAATTACATCATATAATCCATATTTTTTTTCAATTTTATTTGCAGTTATGCTATTAAAAAAAAGTGTTTCTGTTTTAATGCCTCTTTTTGAAGCAACCTTAGATATATATAGTGAGGGATCAACACCTAATTCATTAATTTTTCTACATTTTTTTAATTTAGTCAGAAAAGTTCCGTCATTACTGGCAATTTCAAGAACTTTATTATTTTTTCTGTTTATATAATTTTTAGAAATTTTTTTTGCTATTTTCTGAAAATGCTTAATTGATACGGGAGAATTTCCAGCAGTATACGAATAGTTAAATTTTTTATACCTTTCATGACCAGAAATTTTGTTTACTAAAGACAGGTGATGACACTTACAATATCCTGCTATTAGTGGATATTTATTAATCTTTTGTGCAATTTTTTTTTTACTTAAAAAACTATCAGCACATGGATGCTTTTCTAAATTTATAAAATTAGTTATTTTTTTTTTACATATATTACATTCTTTTTTCATTTTTTATCATTTCATTAAAATAATTATTTAAAACTCTATTTGATTTTTCGTTTGAAAAAATATTTTTAGCTTTTTTAACTTGTATATTATTACTTTTATTATTCATGATTTTGTTTTTAAATTCAAATTTGAATTCTTGAAGATTATTTTTTTTTAGGACTTTTAAAAAAATTTTTACTATTTGGCTTAAGTAGACCATATCTTCATTACGGTAATTGTATACAAAACTTTGATTTAATCTACTTTTTTTATAAAGAAGCTTACCAAATTTCTTAACTGTTGAGTATCCTTTCATCTCTTTCATACTTCCTCTAAATGAAATTTTATTGCTATTATTAATTAAAATTTTTTTAATTAATAAGTTGTGAAAATGATCAGAAAGATTTGACTCATTATAACCAACCAAGTTAAATGGTCTCCATATTTGAACATGTTTAATTTTACTTGAAATAAGTAATTTTTCTATTTTTCTTTTTTGAATTCCTATCTTGTGATTTTTTGAGTAAACACTTGAAGAAGAGGTATAAATAAACCTTTTGCATTTCACATACTTTAAAACTTTTTTTATCCATTTTACTTCTTTTGAAAAAATATTTTTAGATTTAAGATTATTAATATTATAGTATGGACTTGCAAAAAAAAAAATATTTTCCACATATTTTGGAAATCCATTTAATTTGTCTTTGTCTAAATCTAGCTTTTTCCATAAAATTTTTTTTTTAAGAAAATTTTTTTTTCTGGAGGTTATTATGCTTTGATTAGTATTAACTATTTTTAAAACTTCTCTACCTATCAACCCTGAGGCACCAAAGATTATATTTTTATAATTTTGCATCTGAATTAAACATCTAATATTGCAGGAACATCTTCTAAAATACTTTCACAAGCTTTTTCTAATCCAGGATCATTTTTATCTTTAAACATTTTTACGAAATTATCCTTTAATCTAAACGGTGGATATTGATTTTCAACTTTTTCAATAGAATTAAGCAACATACTTCTCCTAAAGAAAAAATGATACGCATATCTTTGAGCTAAACTAACTGTTTCTTTATCTAGTTCTTTCTTAAAAGGCAACTCAGCTAATAATTTAATGTAGTTTTCTTTTGAAGTTGGGTCGTATGTAAAACCTTTATTTTTACCAAAAGCTTCTCCACTCACAATCACATTTTTTCCAAAACATGGAAGCTCAAAACTTAATTTGGTAGCATAGACTAGTATTGTATTGCTTTCTTTTCCTAATTTATAAGAGCTAATTTTATTATCAGGCTTTACTAACTTTATGTGTTCAGGTAGTTCACCATAATTCTTACTAATTTCATCTTCAATTTTTTGAGCTGAAGGAACATCACCTCTTATCTCTGCTGGATGAACTCTTATTATTAGATTACAGTCATTTTTGTTTTTAAAGTATTCTAATGTAGTTAATATCCATTCCATTTGATCTTTGAAAATATTTTGTTCAAATTTTAATTGTGCGTCCCAAATTACATTTGTCATTAAAGTGTAAATATTTTTTTTATTAATTTTGTTTTCTATCTTAAATTTTTCCCAATCCATGTCAGGTTGTTTATTGAAACTAAACCAGTCAGTTAATCCTGAATTTCTTTCCTCTAAGTATCCAAGTATCTTTTTTCTTTTACTATCTGTAAAATTATATTGTTTCCAATCTTTTTCACTTTCGGTAATTAACGATTTATGATAAGTCACCCCGTCAGATAATAATAAACTATTTTCTTTATACCCTTGCCACATAACTTTTGTCGAAACACCCTTGTTTTTGGCAACTTCTGTTATAATACCTTGAGGTATATATAGCCCATGGTCAACAATTACGCAGTCATATTTTTTTAAATTTAAAGCTTTGTTAAAAGCTATTTTTGTTAATATTGCTGATTTAAAATATTTTCTTAAAACTTCTAGTGAATTTTTTTTTAAGTTAATATTTCCAATGCCATAAAATCTCAAAGCACCCGCCAAGCAATGCTCTCCAATATTAATGTTTTCTTCTTTAAAATTAATAATTTCATCCAGAGTTAGTTTATTTGATAGTTTTTCTATATTAACAAAATCCTCCTTTTTTAAATAATTGCTCAATTTTAAAAAACTATTATCTATTTGGTTAAATAAAGTAAAACTACAGTCGTAGCATGAATTACAAACTGCTTTTGGACCATTTTTTAAAAATTCTTTTTCATTTATTACTTGGTTGATTGCATTTGTACACGCTGGCAAGGTCATATCACACACTAAATAATCTACCTCACATCCTTTTAAATCTAAAGCAACACCTAATAGTGAATGCAGACATATCAGTGTTTGATCTGCATTGACTAAAGGAGCTATCAAAATCTTTTTATTATTTTTTCTATTATTCTTTTTTATATTATTTATTTCTTTTCTATGTTTTTCCCAATTTATTATATGAGGATATTTGTGCCAAGTTTTTCTCGCAAATGATCTAAAAAATAAACTATATTTTAATTTTGTTAAATAAAATCCTACTAAATTCTTAATGTTCATTTTAAATATAATTATGTTACTTGTGATTTATAACGATTTACTTAAAAAAAATAATCTTAGATTTCTATACATAATTGATATAGTTATACACACTATTATAAATATTTAAAATATTTTTGTATAACAATTCAATGAATAAAAAAATACTAATTACAGGATGTGCAGGATTTATAGGATTTAGCTTAATTAACAAAATTAGTCAGAATAATAAAGTTTACGGTATAGATAACATACAAAATAAAAATTCACTTAAAATTAGCAAAGATAGACTTAAATTATTAAAAAAAAAAGAAAACTTTAAATTTTTTAATTTAGATATTTCTGACTATAAAAAATTGAATTCTTTCTTTAAAAAAAATAAAATTGATATTGTGATAAACTTAGCTGCAGTTGCAGGCGTGAGAAATTCAATTAAAAATCCTGAAAAATATTTTAAAAGTAATATTTTAGGATTTTATAATATTTATATTTTGGCAGTAAAATATAGAATAAAATTATTTATTTTTGGATCTTCTAGCTCAGTTTATGGAGACAACAAAGATAAGTCATCTAATAATCCTGTAAGCTTTTATGCTTCTACAAAAAAATGTAATGAGATAATTTCTCACTCTTTTGTGAATTTTTCTAAAATGAAAGTAGTTGGTCTTAGATTTTTTACAGTTTATGGTCCTTGGGGAAGGCCAGATATGGCAGTTTATAAGTTTACAAAAAATATTTTTAACAAAAAAACAATTAACATATTCAATTATGGTAATCATGGAAGAGATTTTTCTTATATAGATGATGTGGTAAAATCAATTATTTTGATATCAAATAGTTTATCAAAATTAAAAAAATATCAAATTTTTGATATTGGAAAAGGAAAAACTGATAAATTAATTAATCTGTTAAAATATCTTAAAATTAGTACTAAAAATAAGATATTATCAAAGAAAATTTCCCAACAACCAGGGGATGTACTTGAAACTAAAGCTGATATGAATAAGTTTATCGATATTTTTAAATATAAACCCCAAACATCTTTGAGAGAGGGTATTAATAAGTTTGTTAAATGGTACAGGGAGTATCATAGATCAAATTAATATGTGTGGTATTTGTGGATTTACATCAAAAATAGATAATCAAAAAAAATATCTTTCTAATATGATGAAGCCTCTAGAAAGTAGAGGTCCAGATGCCGAAGGTTTTTTTTCTGATGATAAAATTAACCTTGGACACAAAAGACTTTCTATTATTGACATTAACCCTAGGTCCGATCAACCAATGTTCGATAAAGAAACTGGAATCATTTTAATATTTAATGGGGAAATTTATAATTATATAGAGTTAAAAAAAAGAATTATTAGCCAATTTAATTGTAAATTTTTTACTAATTCAGATACTGAAGTTATTTTAAAATACTATAAATATTTTGGCACAGATTGTTTTAAAGAATTTGACGGAATGTTTGCTATTGCGATATGGGACCCAAATAAAGAAAATTTAATATTAGCTAGAGATAGATTTGGTGAAAAACCTCTTTATTATAGTTTTTTTGAAAATAATGGAAAAAAACAAATTTCATTTTCATCAAATTTAAATAGTTTAAAAAATTCTCCAAAGTTTAACAATTCATTAAACAAAAGAAGCTTAAAGTCTTTTTTGATAAATAATTATGTAAATAGTTATGAAACTTTTTATGAAAAAGTAAATAATATTGAACCAGGCTCAATTTTAATTTTTAAAAATAATCAAATTGAAATAAAAAAATATTTTAATATAAGCAAATATTTTAGTTCAAAAGAAAGATATAAAAAATTTGATTTAGAAGAATTTAATCAAATATTAATAGATAGTATAAAATCTAGATTAATTAGTGATGTTGAAGTAGGTGTTTTTCTTAGCGGCGGTTTAGACTCTTCGCTAATTGCATCAGTGGCAAAAAACCTAGGAAAGGATATTAAATCTTACACACTAGCTTTTGAAGAAAAAAGTTTTGATGAGTCAATAAAAGCAAATTATGTAAGTAATTATTTAGATATTAGTAATGAGAAGTTTATTATTGGTAAAAATGATCTTAATAATATAGATGAAATTGTTTTAAGTTTCGGAGAACCAGTGGCTGATACTTCTATAATACCAACTTATTTTTTAAGTAAATTTGCAAGTAAACAAGTAAAAGTATGTTTGGGGGGCGATGGGGGAGATGAAATGTTTTATGGGTATGATACATATAGTGCAAGCAAAACTTATGATATATTTAAAAAATTCAAAATAAATTTTATTTTAAAAAATACTCAATTTTTAAAAAATTTTTTACCAACTAAAAAAACAAAAGTAAATTTTTTTTATGCATTAAAAAAATTTATTAAAGCATTTGAAAATACAGAAAAAAATTTTTTTGTTCACGAATTTTGGAGAAAAATAAATGATAGTTCAACTTTATCAAAAATTTTAAATAAAGAACTGTACAGTGAAATTAGTAAATTAGATATTAACTATTATGACACCAATATAGTTGATACAGAAATTGCTTCACATAGAAATTTGTGTGATTTTAAGTTTTTTTTAGAAAAAGATATTTTGGTTAAATCAGATAGATGCTCTATGGCAAATTCTCTTGAACTCAGAAGTCCTTTTCTAAGTTATGAATTATTTAAGTATATGAGTGATCTTGATCCACAACAAAAATATAAAGCTTTTAATAAGAAAAAAATTTTAAAAGATACTGCAAAAAGGTACTTACCAGAGAAAATTATAAATCAGAAAAAAAGAGGTTTTAACGCACCTATATCTCATTGGATGAATACTGTATTTAACCAAAAATTTAATGATTTATTAAATTCCCAAAGTATAAAACAATTATTTAATACTAAAGAAATTGAAAAGATTTTAGTAGAAAATAAAAAAAATAATAAAGATTATGGAAATGAGCTTTTTAATATTTTTTGTCTGGCAATTTGGATTAATAACAATAAATTGAATATATGAGTAATTTTAGTTTTATCATACCTGTATATAATGAGGAACAAACTATAGAAAAAGTTGTATCTGATATTAAAAAAAAATGTTCTGAGATAAATGATATAAACGAATATGAGATTTTAGTTGTTGATGATAATTCAACAGATAGAACAAATCAAATTATTGCTAAAATAGATAATGTAAAAAATTTAAAAAATTTAAATAATTTTGGATATGGATTTTCTTTAAAAAAGGGAATTAAAAACTCAAAATATTCAAATATAGTAATAATTGATGGTGATGGCACCTATCCAATTGAATACTTAGATAAATTAGTTAATGAATACAATAAAGGTTATGACTTAGTAATTGGTAAAAGAACTGGAAAAAATTTAAATTTATCCCCATTCAAGAAACCAATGCGCATGATTTTAAAGTTTATAGTTGAATATGCGACTGGTACAAAAATTCCTGATATTAATTCAGGTTTTAGAATTATCAATAAAGATAAAATTTTAGGTAATCTTAATCATTTAAGTGACGCATTTAGTTTCACCACATCTATGACAATTACATTTACATATCTTAAATGTTCCATTTCCTACGTAGATATTCCTTATGAACTTAGAGAAAAGAGTTCACCAAGCAAGGTAAGGTTATTTAAAGATAGTTTGAGAACAATGCAATATATTATTAAAATTGTTTTATTTTTTGATAAGATAAAACTTTTCGTATTAATCTCATTTTTATTATTTTTATTCTCAATGATATTATTCTTAATTTCTGTATATAATATTAACTTTTTCTTAGCAGGTATTTTAACATTGCTTACCTCCATTATTGTATTTTGTATTGGTATGTTGTCAGAGACTATAAAAAAAACTGATTAATGAATACTATTATTCAAAAAAATTTTTCAAAAATTTTTTATTTTTTTATTTTCTTTTTATTTTTTTTTTATGATGAAATACTAATTCAAGATACAGGTTCTTATATTGAAAATATTTATAAAAGACCTTTTCTTTATCCATTTATAATAAATATTTTTCAACTTATTTCTGAAACAGCTTTTCTTAAATTACTTTCAATTTTTCAACTAATTTTAGGTTATATATGCTTAATATATTTTTCATTTTTTTTTATAAGAAAATTTAATATCAAAAACATTTTATATCAAATTATTCTTATTTTTACAGTTGCTTATCCTTATTTAGGAATTTCAATGAAATTAGGTTTAACAATTTTTAGTGAGAGTATTGGCTATCCCTTAATATTGTTATTCTCTGTTATATTTATTAAAAACTACTTTTTTTTAAAAGAAGTAAAAGGAAAAAAATATTTTTTTTTTATGATGATTTTATTAGCATTAATGGTTTTAAACAAAAAAACATTTTTAATAGTATTGCCCGTAATTTTATTGGGAGAAATATATAATTTATTTATTAATAAAAAGATTAAATTTTTTTTAATTAATATATTGATTATTTTGACAACATTATTTTTAATTAATATTACTGAGAGGGCTAATTCTTACATTAAATCTGGTGTTTTTAAGCCTATTTCAGTTGGTGGATCTTCTTATGTTACAGCACCATTCTATCTGGCTACAGATGAGGATTTAGAAAAAATCACAGGAGATGAAAATAGAAAAATTATTCAATTCGCATTATTAAATTTTAAAAAAGATAACATAGAAAGAAATATAATTTCTAAAAGTGAAAATGATATTTTAAATTTTTCAAAAAATAATAGAAAAATATTTAGTAATTATTATTCTCAGTATGTATATATGCAAGATCTTTTTGAAAATAAAATCTCTGGACATGAATTTTTTGGTCTGGATAAAAAAGATGAATTGTTGGCAAGAGAACTTTCAAGTAAGCACTGTACACAAATAGCTTTCCAACTTATTAAATTAAAACCAAAAGAAAATTTAATTTTTTATATTACAAATGTTATATATGGGATGGGAGGATATTTTATTTCAAGAGATGACCTGAGAGGGTTTTATGCAAACATTGGTTTTGCAGGATTTTTTTTATTAATTTTGCAAATTTTAGTTTCATTTATTTGTGTTATTTCTCTGGCAAAAAATACAGATAAACAATTGAAAAGTATTTCATGTATTATATTATTTTTTTTCGTTTTAAATTTGATTAATTGTTTGACTACAGCACTATTTACGCCAGTTTATGACAGATATTCATTCTATACTTTCCAGATGGTTTTTTTTTCAATATCACTAATTTTTATCTTATTTTTTGATAAAAAAAGAACCTAACTTTTATTTTTTTTATCTAAAACAAAAACAATTTTTTCAACCAAAGAAGTTGGTAAAACAAGTTTAATAATTTTTTTTAGAAAATTCATAAAGATAAGACTATTAATTTTAAAAATATTAAAAAAATTATTATTTCTCATAAAAATAATATTTTTAAATTCTAAATAAACTTTAATTCTATTGATATCAGAAATCCCTCCATATTTATTTATCGAAATAAATTGATCTATATAAAGAAATTTTTTATTCAACTTAAACAATTTAAGATAAAAATCAAAATCTGAGGCATATTTAAATTTAGTATTGAAAGAGTATTGTTTGAGTAAATCTTTTTTTACAAAGGTACTTTGATGTGAAAAACATGAATTCACTGTATTATTATTCATCTTAGTTCTTGGAGATTTAACTAAATAATTTTTTTTTTTAACAAGAGAATTTCCAATAACTACATCAGCTTTTTCATTTTGTATTAAAATATTCATTATATTTTCCACTGTAGTATTTTCAAAAAAAATATCTCCAGAATTTAAAAAATAAATCCATTCATTCGATGCCATTCTGATTCCTTTATTCATAGCAAAATAAATACCTTCATCTTTTTCAATAATTATTTTATTTAAAGATTTAGAAATTTTTTTAATCTCTTCTACTGTTCCATCTTTACTGTATCCATCTACAACTATTATTTCTACTTTCTTTGTTTGAGATATAATTGAATTTATTGTTTTTATAAAATCATCTTTAGTGTTTAAACTTACTACAATTACTGAAATCATTTTTTTTTTAAAACAATTATAGGGTATTGAAAATTTTTAGAAAAAAAATTAACAAATTTATTTTCTAAATAAAAAATAATTTTTAACATTATAGATCCTATAAAATTGTTAGGAAAAATTATTTTTTGATGCTGAGATGAAAAAGATCTCCAGCAATAAAAATCTATATTTGAAATGTTTTCAAATCTTTTCCACCATTTTAAAGGATGACAATAAAAATATAAAGATTTATTAGTTTTGGGTTTTATAAAAATTGAGTAAATTTTTTTTATTAATGGATATGGATTGCTATATATTATAATTACTGGCTTATTTGGCTTTGTTATCTTTAATAGCTTTCTTACAGTTTTTTCCTGGGTATTTTTATTAATATGATAAATTGTGTGCATACTCAAAGAACAATCAAAAAAATTTTCTTTAAATTTTATTTTCATAAAATCTTTATTGTAATATTTTCCTCTTTTTTTGATTTTTCTTTTTGCAATTTTTATTGCAGTTTTTGAAAAATCTACACAATGTCTATATTTAAAATTATTAGA
>MDSV01130710.1_pt1 | contig 12521 bp, 6 predicted proteins | sample 810851 | NCBI WGS metagenome assembly MDSV01 (sample SAMN05326640, study PRJNA326480) | marine metagenome | isolation source: seawater | place: Atlantic Ocean: North East | collected 2012
AGAGACCGGGATTCGAACCCGGGCAACACTTGCGCGTTGACAGATTAGCAATCTGCTCCATTACCACTCTGGCACCTCTCCATTTTTTAATGAACTTATGCAATAAAATTGCGGATGCAAATGTACCTTTTCATTGGGAAGAACGCAAACAATTTATTTAATTTTTTAATTCCAAAAACATCTTCATTCAGGATATTCAATACGAAGGTGATACATGTTTGCTAACTTGTGCTTTAAAACTTTTTTTATGGATTCAATTTCTTTTAAGGTAATGTTGGCATTTAAAAATTGATTGGCATCCATTTGAATGCCTATAATCGCATCTACAAATGAATTAATTTTTGTAGATGTTGGGTTTTTTAAACTCTTAGAAGCGGCCTCCACACTATCGCACATCATCAAAACTGCTGTTTCTTTACTAAATGGCTTGGGACCATTGTATTTGAAATCTGAGGAGTCAAATTCTGAATTTAATTCCATTTGTTTGTTAAAAAAATAACGTACCGTACTTGTACCGTGGTGGGTTCTGATAAACTCTACCACTCGGTCTGGTAATTTATTTTTATTTGCGATTTCAATGCCATTAATTACATGGTTTATTATAATTTCGGCACTTTCTTTTGGTGATAATTCTTCGTGCGGGTTAGTTCCAGTAGATTGGTTTTCAGTAAAATAAGTAGGGTTTGCCATCTTACCGATGTCATGATATAGAGCACCAACACGAATCAACAAAGCATTGGCCCCAATTTCATTAGCACAAGCCTCTGATAAATTTGCTACATTTAGGGAATGATGAAAAGTACCAGGCGCTTTTTCTGACAACTCCTTTAATAGAGTCGTATTGGTGTCTGAAAGTTCCAACAGAGAAACATCAGAAACTAAACCAAAAAGTTTTTCATATGCATAAATGAGGGGTTGAACAAAAAGAGTAGCCAAACCACAAAGTACAAAGAGTAAAAAATTTTCCCATTTAAGGCCATCAACATTACCTTCGTGTATGACATAGAAAGCAAAATAAGAAATAATATAAATAAGGGTAATCTGGCCAACTGAAATAAATAAATTGGCTCTTTTGTAGAGCTCGGATACAGTCAAAATCGTAACAATTCCAGCGATTATCTGTAAAAACATATACTCATAGTTGTTTGTAACAACGAACCCCAATAGTAAAACCGTTATAACGTGAGTAAAAAGCCCCAATCGAGCATCAAAAAAAGCTTTTAAAATGAGTGGTAAAATACAAAGGGGAACCACATAAATATAGCTCGAATTAAAATTAATGACAATAGTGGTTAATAAAACCATCAACAAAATATTAAAGAATATAAAAGTTACCTTGGTATTATTTGAAAAAATTTCAAAGCGGTACTTCCTCAAAAATAAAAATAACATAAGTAAGGCTAAGGCTACTAAAACAGTATAGGCTGCTAAAATCCAAACATAATTCGCCTCTGTCCATACTTGCGATTCGTATTCAGATTGCAGCGATTTTAAAACAGCCAATTTATCTCCTTGAACAACCTCACCTTTTGAAATAATCAAAGTCCCTTTTTCAACACGACCACGCACCTGAGCAATTCGATTAAGACGCTCATTTAATGCAGATTGTGTTAGCTCCTCATTGTAAACTGTGTTAGGAACAACAATGTCAAAGAAAATACTTTTAAAAATCGTCATATATTTTTCAGCTTCAGTGCCTAACAATTTTGAATCAATAAATTCATTCAGATAGGTTTGTGGAAAAAACTGATTGTAAGCAACAGTTTTAGTCTGGGTATTGCCAATTAAAATCGAAATTATTTTTTTTGGACTAAAATTGTATTCCTCAGGAAGGACACCAACTTTGTAAAACCCATCTAAAATAGAAATACTAGCATCAAACATTTTTTGTTTCAATGGACTGGCCGACATTTCAAAAAAACCTTTTTCAAATGCTTTCTTGTGATTTAATTTAACCTGTTTTAAAAGCAATGTATCTAATTCAAAAAAGACAGATGCTTCTTTTGAAATTAATATTTTTTCATTCTCAATCTCATCATTAGATTTTTTAATTGCAAAATCAAAAGGGGCGTATAAATTTTCAGATTGCCACGGTTTTCCGTTTTCGAAACTATATCTAAATGTGCCACTTTTAGGAAATAGGTATACAATTAAAAAGGTTGATGTAACAAAAAGAAAAATCTTGTACAAAACGCTGTGATTCCTGTAAAATTTATTTAAAAATTGATTCATTAATAATAAATGATTAACTGCAATATAAAATTAAAACAAAGTACATAAAAATAGTAATGTCTAAATTCATAAAATTAGCGCATTTTGCTATAAAAAGCTAAAAATACCATATCATATATCCTAAAAATTAATTACTTTAGAGAAGTTAAATTAAATCTTTATTTATGAGTCAAGACGTCGTTATTGTTTCTGCAGTCCGTACCCCCATTGGAAGTTTTATGGGTAGCTTAAGAACTATTTCAGCTCCAAAACTAGGAGCTGTAGCCATTAAAGGCGCTATGGCAAAAATTAACCTCGATCCTAACAAGGTCGATGCGGTATTGATGGGTCACGTTGTGCAAGCAGGCGTAGGTCAAGCGCCAGCTAGACAAGCGGCTATTTTTGCTGGAATACCAGAAACAGTGCCTTGCGCAACCATTAATAAAGTTTGTGCTTCGGGGATGAAAGCCATTATGCAAGCGGCCCAAAGCATTGCCCTAGGTGACACGGATATTATCATTGCAGGAGGCATGGAAAATATGAGTTCTATTCCCCATTATTACGATGCCAGAAATGTTAAAAAATTTGGTCCAATAACCTTAGAAGACGGTATGCAAAAAGACGGGCTTATAGACGCTTACAGTCAGCAGGCAATGGGCTTACACGCTGATGCTTGTGCTGTAGAATATGGATTCACAAGAGAAGCACAAGATGCCTTTGCTATTGAATCTTACATGCGTGCTGCAGAGGCTTGGAATCTAGGTAAATTTGATAATGAAGTTACCCCTGTCGAAATACAACAGCGAAGAGGTGAATCAATAATTATTTCTAAAGATGAAGAATATACAAAGGTAAAACTTGAAAAAATACCAACTCTAAGAGCTACTTTTACAAAAGATGGCACCGTGACCGCAGCCAATGCTTCCACTATCAACGATGGGGCCGCTGCAGTGGTCATGATGAGTCTAAAAAAAGCCATAGCCCTTGGACTAAAACCACTAGCTACAATTGTAAGCTATGCTGATGCTGCTCGAGAGCCTGAATGGTTTACAGTAGCGCCAGCAAAAGCACTACCTAAAGCATTAAAAAAAGGAAATATACATATTGACGATATTGATTATTTTGAATTCAATGAAGCATTTTCTGTGGTTGGATTGGCCAACATGAAAATTTTGGGCCTAGATGCTGCAAAAGTGAATGTAAATGGTGGGGCAGTTTCGTTGGGCCATCCTTTAGGCTGCTCAGGAGCAAGAATTGTGGTCACGTTAATAAATGTTTTAGAACAAAATAATGGAACTTTAGGTGCTGCCACCATATGCAATGGTGGCGGTGGTGCTTCAGCACTTATTCTCAAACGAAATTAAATAATGCAATACGGGCTATGTAACCATAGTGTTGTGGGACTAAGAAGGGAGCCCTCAGACATCAGTGAATTGACTTCTCAATTGCTCTACGGAGAATGCTTCGAAGTTATAGAATATCACAAAAAATGGAGTAAGATTCGATTGAGCTTCGATAAATATGAAGGTTGGATTGACAACAAGCAGTTTCAATGCATTGAAAAATCCGATTACTCGCATTTTAAATCTCAAGATGAAATATTTTGTGCTGATTTAGTTAATTCAATCACAGACTCAAATAAAAAACTGCAACCCATTGTTTTGGGTAGTATTTTAAATGCTACCTCCCTACTTAATCACAAATTTGAAGGAGAAAAATTGATTGGAAAAAAAAATAAACAGCAACTTATAAAAACCTCATTAATGTACTTAAACACCCCCTATCTATGGGGTGGTAAAACACCTTTTGGTATCGATTGTTCTGGATTTACTCAAATGGTGTATCGAATCAATGGATATAAACTCAAGCGAGATGCTTCTCAACAATCTACTCAAGGACGCACCTTAAGTTTTATTGAGAAAAGCAGTCCCGGTGACCTCGCCTTTTTCGATAATAAAGATGGAACTATCATACACGTAGGAATTATCTTGGAAAACAACCACATCATTCATGCCCATGGTAAAGTCCGCATCGACCGGTTGGACCATAAGGGAATTTACAATATAGATAAGCACACATACACCCATAAATTGAGTGTAATTAAAAGCATATAAAATAACAAGAACAATGAATCTTGTAATGGATTAAAACAAAAAAACTAAATGAAATACATCGAGTTTTAAAATAACAATAAACTTTTATTGTGTTATGCTTTCAGCTAATTCTCTGTATTTTTTTGCATTGACATCATCACCTGTGGCAGAATAGATATTAGAAAGAGTTTTTGCAGCTTGAAAGTTATTGGAGTCCACGGTAATCGCTCGTTCCAAATATGGAATCGCTTGGGAATAAAGTTTCTTTCTCTTCAATCTAAGCTCATCATACCTTAAGTCATCAGCAGCCGAAGTACCCAAATTATTCATCTCGTCAATAATAGATTCTTCTTGTCCTAAAATCAAAGCGGCTAGATTGATATAAGCATTTATATATTTTGGGTTCAGTTCAATAGCACGTGTGTAATATTTTTTGGCATTTTCAAAATCATTAGCTTCTGATGCGATGACTCCTAAATTGTACTGTAATTCTGGGTTCTCGGAATCCAGCTCAGTAGCATATTCCAATAAACTCTTGAATTTATCAATGTCCCCCATGGCATAATGTACGTTGGCCTCAGTCAAGATAAGATTCAAATCGTCAGGGTTTTCAGCTCTTGCTTCATTCATGGCCTCTAAAGCTTTCTCAGTATCACCCATTTGGTTGTAAATCAAAGCTATATTTTTAATAATCTCAGGATATCTGGACTTAGTATTTTTTTCCGTTGGATTAAAATGGGTCTTAGCCTGAATGGAAGCATCTCTCAATAATTTGTTATCAAAAGCTTCTTCAATGTTTGTGATTTTATTGACAGAAAAATACTGTTTTTCAATACCCGTAAAATTTAAAGACTTTAACTCTTCATACATAATTAAAGATTTATCATATTCTTTTGCATTTACAGAAGACGAAGCTGCGTAGTATAGGTATATCGTATCTTTTTTAGAAATACGATAAGCATTAAAAAAGTAATTTGTTGCAGTTGAAAAATCGCTTTTTTCAACGTAATCACTGCCTTTGTTTAGCAAATGATTGATAAGATTGACCAAATGTATTTCTTTGGACTGAGCACTGATATCGTTAGAAACTTTTTGAAATGCTTCGATTGCCTTTTCAGTTTCTTGTGGACCAGCCGCACCATCTTTGAGATAAAGCTTACTTTTTAAAAGATAAAATTCACTTTTTTGTTTATCATCCATGGATTCTGATAATACTTCTGCAGCGTTTAAAGCTATTGTTGCTTTTTCAAAATCGCCTTTATCAAGTTCATTCCCAGCTTTACGTAATTCTTTTTTTTGAGCTGATAAAGACCCGAATAACGTAATTATAATCCCTAAAATTAGATATTTTTTCATACTCATTTTGATTTTATTAATCCTCCGTTTGTTTGATTTTGGACTTGTTTTAGGATATATTTTGATCTAGGGATTGATCATCTGAAGCGCTTGTTTTGGTAGCGTTTTCATGACTATCCTGATCCTCATCTTTCATAACTTTAGCAACCGCAGCAATGGAATCACTACCTTTTAAATTGATTAGCTTGACACCCTGTGTAGCACGTCCCATAACTCTTAGATCTTCAACAGCCATTCTTATCGCGATACCAGATTTATTGATTATCATTAAATCATCTTCATCGGTTACATTTTTAATAGAAACCAAAATACCTGTCTTATCCGTTATTGAGATAGTTTTGACCCCTTTTCCTCCTCTGTTAGTGATACGGTAGTCTTGTAAACTTGAGCGTTTGCCAAAGCCATTTTCAGAAACCACCAAAATATTACTATCCATATCATTTACAGAAATCATGCCAATAACTGAATCTTTCTCATGAGCCAGCGTTATTCCACGAACACCTGAAGCACCGCGACCCATAGGGCGTGTTTTGGCTTCCTCAAATCGGATGGCTTTTCCAGATTTTAATGCCAACATGACTTGACTCTCACCAGTAGTGAGTTTTGCCTCCAGCAATTCATCACCTTCACGAATAGTAATTGCATTAATTCCATTGGTGCGGGGTCTAGAATACTGCTCTAAAGAGGTTTTCTTGACCTGTCCTTTTTTAGTGGCCATAATGACATAATGCGCATTGATATATTCTTCGTCTTTCAAATTTTGTGTACAAATGAATGCTTTTACTTTGTCATCTTGCTCTATATTAATTAAATTTTGAATAGCGCGTCCCTTAGAAGTTTTGCTACCTTCTGGGATTTCGTAAACTCGCATCCAAAAACATTTTCCTTTTTGAGTGAAAAATAACATGTATTGGTGATTTGTTCCAACAAATAAATGTTCTAAAAAGTCTTCATTTCTAGTGGTGGAAGCTTTTTGACCAACCCCACCCCTGTTTTGAGTTCGATATTCTGTCAAAGAGGTTCTCTTGATATAGCCTGCATGAGAAATTGTAATCACCACTTGTTCATTTGGAATCATATCTTCGATGGACAAATCGCCTCCAGCATATTCAATCACAGAACGACGCTCATCTCCGTACTTATCCTTGACTACTAGCAATTCATCTTTAATGATTTGCATACGACGGTCTTTTTTAACTAAAATTTCCTTGAGATCCTCAATGGTTTCCATCAAAGCTTCGTACTCAGATCGCAATTTATTCTGCTCTAGTCCTGTCAACTGACGCAAACGCATTTCAACAATTGCTTTGGCTTGTATATCACTAAGTTCAAAACGCTTGATTAATTTTTCACGCGCTTCATCTGGATTAGAGGATCCTCGAATGATTTTAATTACTTCGTCAATATTGTCAGAAGCGATGATAAGACCTTCTAAAATGTGAGCGCGGTCTTCCGCTTTGCGCAATTCATATTTTGTCCTACGAACAACCACTTCGTGGCGGTGTTCCACAAAATGGTGGATCATATCTTTCAGATTCAGCATTTCAGGACGCCCATCGACCAAGGCAATGTTATTTACGCTAAAAGATGATTGCAAAGCTGTGTATTTAAAAAGCTTATTTAGAACAATATTAGGAATTGCATCTCGCTTCAAAACGTATACAATACGCATTCCGTTGCGGTCTGATTCATCACGAATGGTTGAAATGCCGTCAAGTTTTTTATCGTTGACAAGATCCGCAGTTTTTTTAATCATGTCTGCTTTATTGACTTGATAAGGGATTTCGCTAACAATGATACATTCTCGACCATTGACTTCTTCTATATTAGCTTTGGCCCGCATTACGATACGACCACGGCCTGTTTCAAAGGCTTCTTTTACGCCATCGTAACCATATATTATGCCTCCAGTCGGAAAATCAGGGGCCTTAACATGTTGCATAAGCGCATCAATTTCAATGGAATTATCATCAATATATGCAATAATACCATCAACTACTTCCGAAAGATTATGTGGAGGCATATTGGTTGCCATACCTACAGCGATCCCTGAAGCACCATTTACCAAAAGACCGGGAATTCGCGTGGGTAAAACAGTTGGTTCCTTTAGGGTGTCGTCAAAGTTTAATTTATGATCAACAGTTTCTTTATCTATATCTGCTAACATATCTTCGGAGATCTTCCGCATTCGTGCCTCAGTATAACGCATCGCAGCAGGACTGTCTCCATCAATGGAGCCGAAATTACCTTGTCCATCAACCAACATATATCGTAGACTCCATTCTTGAGCCATACGTACCATGGTATCATATACGGATGTATCTCCATGAGGATGATATTTTCCAAGAACTTCACCGACAATCCTTGCCGATTTTTTATGAGCAGTATTTGATTTTACGCCCAATTCATGCATACCATATAACACTCGGCGGTGGACGGGTTTTAATCCGTCTCGAACGTCTGGCAGAGCGCGAGAAACAATCACAGACATCGAATAGTCGATATATGCTGATTTCATTTCATCCTCTATATTTATCGGAATTAACTTTTCTCCTTCAATCATAAATAATTTAATTGCAATTTTACCTATTAGCTAATATAAAACTTTCGACTACTTAAAAACTTAAAAAAATATCTTTTTTGGACTATTTTATCAACAATTTAAAGGAGTCAAGGTTTGATAAATTAGGCCTAAAATATTTTGATTTCTTATTGTTTTTGCTATTGTTGTTATTTACATTTATTTTTTAAGATTTTGTTTTGAATAATCGCCTATAAAATTTGTATTTTTATACAAAATTTTTTTTGATGGATGATAACTTCTCAACAAGAGTTAAAGATGTGATTTCTTTTAGTAAGGAAGAAGCTTTACGTCTTGGGCATGATTTTATTGGGACCGAACATTTAATGCTTGGGATTTTGAGGGACGGTCAGGGAATGGCTGTTGAAATATTAAATGCACTTGATATTGACCTGAGCCAACTAAGGCGCAAAGTAGAAATTTTAAGCCCTGCCAATCCCAATATAAGTACAACCACAAACGAGAAAAAAAACTTACACCTTACGAGACAGGCAGAACGAGCCCTCAAAACAACTTTTTTAGAAGCTAAGCTTTTTCAAAGTAAATCAATTAATACTGCTCATTTGTTGCTCTGCATTTTGAGAAATGAAAACGACCCTACAACAAAATTACTAAATAAATTGCGTGTGAATTACGACAATGTCAAAGAACAATTTAAGCAAATGATAACAGATGATGATTCTACTTTCAAAGAGACATCTAGATCAGAAGCTTTTTCGAGCAGTGAATCTGAAGATTATAAAGGCGACGAAAAAACCTCATCAGAAATTACACCTAAAAAAATAAATAAAAAATCTAAAACACCTGTTTTAGATAATTTTGGTCGTGATTTAACTATAATGGCTGAAGAGGGTAAACTTGACCCTGTAGTGGGAAGGGAGAAAGAAATACAAAGAGTTTCACAAATACTAAGTAGAAGAAAAAAAAATAACCCCCTTTTAATTGGAGAACCAGGAGTTGGCAAATCTGCTATTGCAGAAGGCTTAGCAAATAGAATTGTTCAGCGAAAAGTTTCCAGGATTTTATTCGAAAAACGAGTTGTAACCTTAGATTTGGCAAGCTTAGTTGCAGGGACAAAATACCGTGGCCAATTTGAAGAGCGCATGAAAGCAGTTATGAATGAACTTGAAAAAAATGATGATGTCATTTTATTTATAGATGAAATTCACACTATAGTAGGTGCTGGAGGTGCCACGGGAAGTCTTGATGCTTCCAATATGTTCAAACCTGCGCTTGCGAGAGGTGAAATTCAATGTGTAGGCGCTACTACTCTTGACGAATACCGACAACACATTGAAAAAGATGGTGCCTTAGAACGTCGCTTTCAAAAAGTTATTATTGAGCCAACATCTGTTGATGAAACCATTGAAATCCTAAATAATATCAAAAACAAATATGAGGAGCATCACAACGTGGATTACACTGATGATGCCATTCTCGCTTGTGTAAAGCTTACGAGCCGATACATGTCGGATCGTTTTCTTCCAGACAAGGCCATTGATGCTTTAGATGAAGCAGGATCAAGAGTACACATAACTAACATAGATGTTCCAGCTCAAATTGTAGAACTTGAAGCAAAGTTAGAAGCAGTCAGAAAAACTAAAAATTCTGTTGTTAAAAAACAAAAATATGAAGAAGCTGCAAAACTTAGAGACGATGAAAAAAGGCTTGAGAAAAGCCTTTCCGAAGCCCAAGAAAAATGGGAGGCGGAATCTAAACTTAATAGAGAAATTGTCACAGATGAAAATGTAGCTGAGGTTGTCTCAATGATGACTGGTATTCCTGTGAATCGCATTGCGCAAACAGAGGGTAATAAGCTTTCCGTTTTACCAAAACTTATCAATGGTAAAGTCATTGGTCAAGATGAAGCTGTATCTAAGGTTGTGAAAGCCATTCAGAGAAACCGTGCTGGACTTAAAGATCCGAATAAACCCATAGGTTCTTTTATATTTTTAGGGCAAACAGGTGTAGGTAAAACTCAGCTTGCAAAAGTTTTAGCAGCCGAGCTTTTTGACAGCGGTGATGCACTTATCCGTATTGACATGAGCGAATACATGGAAAAATTTGCAATTTCTAGATTGGTAGGAGCTCCACCAGGTTACGTAGGTTATGAAGAAGGTGGACAATTGACAGAAAAAGTGAGGAGAAAACCTTACGCAGTCATACTACTTGACGAAATTGAAAAAGCACACCCCGATGTTTTTAATATGTTATTACAAGTTTTAGACGACGGTTTTTTAACGGATAGCTTAGGTAGAAAAATTGATTTTAGTAATACAATTATTATCATGACGTCTAACGTAGGTGCTAGAAAATTAAAAGACTTTGGTACAGGCGTAGGCTTTGGGACATCGGCCCAAATAGAACAAGAAAGCTCCAATGCAAGAGCTGTAATTGAGAATGCACTCAAAAAAACCTTTGCCCCAGAATTTTTAAACCGAATCGATGACGTGGTAGTATTTAATAATTTAGAAAAAGTGCACATCGACAAGATAATTGACATTGAATTGGCAAAGTTACTCGAGCGAATATCTGAAATTGGTTACAAATTAAAACTCAGTAAGAAAGCAAAAAACTTCATTTCTGAAAAAGGATTTGATAAGCAATACGGTGCAAGACCTCTTAAGAGAGCGCTTCAAAAATATGTTGAAGATGCCATTGCGGAAGAAATCATTAAATCCAACATTCAAGAAGGAGATCTGATTACAATGGATTTAAAAAAAGAAGGCGAGTCTTTGAGTATTTCAATTAAAAGTGCGAACAGCAAACCAAAAGAAGAAAGTTGAGATTTTATTCCTTTTTTTACCGCATATCATTAAGTTTAATCTTCTAAGAATAATTCATTTTCAAGCGTCAAAGACTTTAAAAATTCAAGTGCTTTTTGAAAATCCTTATGAAAAATCCGATCCTTAGTGACTTTCGGTACTGCTTCCCTAAAAGCAGATATAAACTTTTCTAAAAAAGGTGAAGTTTTATGGGATCTGAAAAACAAAGCTTGAGAAGCATTTATCAGTTCAATAGCTAAAATTTGTTCTACATTTTCTACAATTTGTATAGCTTGGATTGCTGCATTGGCACCCATACTGACGTGATCTTCTTGACCATTTGATGACACAATGGAATCTACACTTGCAGGAGTAGCCAATTGTTTATTAGCACTTACAATACTGGCCGCAGTGTATTGAAGAATCATGAGGCCTGAATTTAAACCGGGTTTATCAACTAAAAAAGAAGGTAAACTACGTTGACCAGAAATCAATTGAAAGGTGCGTCTTTCAGAAATACTGCCAAGTTCTGCCATCGCGATTTTTAAATAATCCAAGGCTAAAGCCAAGGGTTGACCATGAAAGTTCCCCCCTGAAATAATAACATCTTCTTCAACAAATATATTGGGATTATCCGTGACAGAATTAATTTCTTTTAAAACTGTTTTCTGAACAAATTCAAGGGTGTCCTTTGTGGCACCGTGTACTTGAGGAATACAACGAAAAGAATAAGGGTCTTGAACATGGCTCTTTTTTTTACGCATTAATATACTACCATCTAAAAACTTAGAAATTCTATCTGCTGTATCAACTTGACCTTTATGAGCTCTAACTGAATGAACTAATTGGTCAAAAGGCTCCAAGCGACCATTAAAGGCTTCCAATGACAAAGCTGATATGAGGTCTGATAAATAAGATATCTTATAAGAGCTAAGCAAGCAATGTAGCGCGTAAGCAGACATAAATTGAGTACCATTTAGTAAAGCCAAGCCTTCTTTAGATTGTAATAATATTGGTGACCAGCCCTTTTCTTTAAAAACCTTAGAAGTGGCTTGCTGCCTACCCTCATACCAAACTTCTCCTTCACCAATTATTGCAAGCGCAATGTGTGCTAAGGGAGCTAAATCACCTGAAGCCCCTAGGGAACCTTGAGTGTAAACAACTGGAAGAATATCATAATTGTAAAAATCTACCAAACGCTGCACAGTCTTCAACTTAATACCGCTGTGTCCATAACAAAGGGCTTTAATCTTTAAAAGCAACATGAGTTTTATGATGGGTTTTGGCACAAAAGCGCCTGCACCACAAGCATGTGAACGCACCAAATTTTCTTGTAGTTGAATTAAATTGGAAGCTGTTATTTTTACATTATGCAAAGCACCAAAACCAGTGTTGATACCATAGATTTCAGCTTCTGAACTACCAATTTTAGAATCTAAATAGGAACGACACGATTCAATTTTCAATATGACGTCATCAGCAAGTTTAATAGGGGTTTGATTTAAAATCAAATCG
>MDSV01227241.1_pt1 | contig 12521 bp, 11 predicted proteins | sample 810851 | NCBI WGS metagenome assembly MDSV01 (sample SAMN05326640, study PRJNA326480) | marine metagenome | isolation source: seawater | place: Atlantic Ocean: North East | collected 2012
CAGATCCAGTAAAAGTTGAAAATATTTCTGAACCTTGGATAAAGGCTACAATAATAGTACCTGAAGAATTTTTAGGATCAGTTTTAGAATTGTGCACTTCTAAAAGAGGTATTCAGTTAAATATGAGCTATGCAGGTAATAGACCTTTAGTTGAATATAAACTTCCACTTAATGAAGTTGTTTTTGATTTTTATGATAGATTAAAATCTATCACAAAAGGTTATGCAAGTTTTGATTATGAAATAACTGGATATGAGGTTAACAACTTAGTTAAGGTAGGTATACTTATAAATGGAGATCCTGTAGATGCACTATCATTGATCGTACATAAAGATAGATCTGAGCATAGGGGGCGAGCTTTATGTGAAAGATTGAAAGATTTAATTCCGAGGCAACAATTCAAAGTTGCAATCCAAGCTGCTATTGGCGGTAAAGTCATTGCACGCGAAACAGTTGCTTCATTTCGAAAAGATGTAACACAAAAACTATACGGTGGTGATGTAACTAGAAAAAATAAACTTTTAGATAAGCAAAAAAAGGGTAAAAAAAGAATGAGGCAATTTGGAAAAGTTGATATCCCACAAAACACTTTTCTCAATGCATTAAAGATGAAAGATAATTAAAAACTTTTTCTATCTAATATTTTTCCTTCATAAATTGGGGGCCATATATCATACCTTTTAAGATACCAATCTACTTTCCTAATATTTTCAAAAACAAAATAAATACTAACTAATATCAAAATAATCTTTGAATAATTAATTAATAAATTTGAATTTGTTTCATTTACAAATAACCAAATAGGAATAAAAAATATGATTATTAATGATAAGTTATAGAAAATGCCAAATCTATAAGCTGGCGCATAAACAAACCAAACTAAATTTGAAATACATATTATAAAAAAAATAATCAAATAATTTTTGTTAAAAAAATTTTTCTTAACAAACTTAATTAAACCTATCTTATTATATTTTTTATTAAAACTTATTAAAATAAATGGAATAAATAATATTAATGTATATAAAAAATAGGTTTCAATTAATTTACTAGAGTGATTTATAAGCCATATCTTAATCCAACTTAAACCATTAAGATTCATAGTCGTGGTTATATCTCCTTTTGCAAAGGACTCAATGAGGTATGTTTCTTGAATAGCCTGATCTGGATTTGAAAAACAAGTAAAACTTATTGGCCATATCAAACAATTACTTATGATATAATTTTGAAATAACCAAGGAACTGGTATTAAACATACAAACAAAAATAATAAAAAATTAATCTTTTTAAATTTAAATTTAAAAATAAGAAAAATTAAAAACAAATAAATAAGAGTATTTGTTATTTTTATCATAAAGCTAAACTGACATAAAATAAGAATAATTATAAAAATATTATTTGACGTCACATTTTTTTTATCAAAGAAGTGATAAGATAATATTATTAAAATATAGATATTTATTATAGCGCCAGGTCCATCTGTTCCTAAATCTTTATATTTGTGTAAAATTCCTAAAATAAAAATCAGACTAAAAAAAGATAAAGTAGAAATATAGCGCTCTTTGTTACCTATAAATTTAATTATAATATTGTAAAAATCATAAATTGATATTGAGAATAATAAGCTAGTTAAAATAAATAATGTACTTGTAAAAATAGATATAGAAAAAATTGAATTTAAAAATAACCAGTGAGAATTATAACTTATCATTCTATGGTGCTCTATTTCAAATAAAATTTTATTTTTGAAATTTTTGATTGTTTCGTAATGGTATGGAAAATCATCATTCAAACCTGCAAATACTGAGTAAAATAAACTAATTAATGTAACGGAGAAAATAAATATTAATTCTTGTTTTTTATTATTTAATTTAAAAAAATAATATATGTAAATTATTAATCCTAACAAAATTGTAAAAAAACTTATTGTATCTGATATTGGAAAAAAGAAATTTATAAATATAAATGCCAATCCTACAAAAATTAATCCTTGAAAAAAAAATAAATTTTTAAATTGAATATCTGATTCATATACACCAATAACTTTGTGAATAAATAAACCAAAACCCATTACGCTACTTAAAGTGATAACTATTAAAAAAGGTAAAATGAAAAAATTTAAATTCTCAAAAAACATAAAAATTGATTAGCATTTATAAAATTTTTCTAAAAATTTTATAGTTTTACCTGAAGCCTCAATCAGCCTTTTAGAGGTTTCATAATTATTATCTTTTACTGCATGACTAAAACTATCTAAAAGAGAAGAAATTGGTGTTTTATTATTGGAAAATATTTTTAATTTATTAAAATATAAATTATGTAAAATCATATCATTTTCAATATAATCGTTATTTTCTAATATTATTTTTATTTTTCTGATCTTTTTTTTAAATAAGTTGCCAGTTATAACTTTAACAAAAATATTTTTGTCTATATTAAAATTAAACTTAGCTACTATTCCTTTACCTAATTTGTTATTTAATTTTATTTCTTTATTTATAGGATTTAAAAACTCTTTATTTCCAAATAATAAAAATAAAAAAGAAATAGAATGAAAGCCCCAGTCCCATATTGGATGAATTTTTTTTCTGAAGGGTCCGATATTGCCTTCATAAATAATTATTTGTCGAATTGAATCAAAGTTTTCTTCTGTTAATTTTCTAAATCTCACAAAAGATTCTGAAAAATAATTTGTCAAATTAGGATAGATTATCATATTATTTTTTTCAGCTATCATTCCTATCTCTAGACTTTCAAGATATGAGTTAGCTAATGGTTTTTCTAAAATTAAAGGTATTTTATATTTTTTTGATAAATGAGTAACTTGTAAATTAACATTAGGGTCAGCTGCAACATATATGCAATCAAGAGAATTTTCAGCTAACATTTGTTCAATATTTTTATAAATTTTTATATTTTCATATAAAAAATTGTTTTTTCTACAAACAATAGATATTAATTTAAAATTTTTGTGTTTTTCTACTTCTTTGATAATTGTATACGACCAACTCCCACAACCAATCAAAGCTATTTTTATCATCTAATAAATTTTATAATTAGTTCTAGCCCATTCTAAATATTGCTTTAACCCTTTTTCTAAACTAACTGATGTTTTATAATTTAAATCTTTTTTTGCTTTAATTATATTAGGACATCTTCTTTGTGGCTCATCATTTGGATAAGATTTTGGATGATTTACAAATTTTGCTTTAATTACTTTTTTATTAATTTTGCTTAAAATTTTATATACATCTTTCACTGAAACCTCAGGTTTATTATTTCCTATATTATATGCTTGACCTGATTTACCCATACAAATGACTCTTATAAAACCATTAATAGCATCAGTTATATAGCAGTATGTTCTAGTTTGGTTTCCAGTTCCATAAATTTTTATCTCTTTTTTATTTAGAATATTGCTAATAAAATTTGGAAAAATTCTGTAATCATTTTGACCCATTCCTGGACCATAAATGTTAAATGGTCTGATAATATTTGTATGTATATTATAATAATTATTATAAATGTAACATAAAGTTTCACCTAATCTTTTACTTTCATCATAACAAGCACGTGGACCCATACTGCTTACATTACCTCTATATGATTCTTTTGTTGGTACATTTAACATATTTGGATCTCCATAAACCTCACTGGAGCTAAAAAAAATAAATCTAGCCTTATTTTTTTTTGCAATTTCGAGACAATTTCTTGTTCCATTGATTGCTACATCTAATGTTTCAAGAGGTTTTCTTCTATAGTAAAATGGACTTGCAATACCAGCGGCATGGATAATCACATCAATTTTTTTATTAAATGAAAATCTTTTTGAAACATCTTTTTTTATAAAAGAAATATTAGAAGATTTTAAATATTTATTTTTTTTTAATGTTACATCAAAAACAATTACTTCCATTGGTTTTTTAAGATATTGGTTAAATTCTTTAAATACTTCAACAAAATATTTTCCTAAAAACCCGTTACCACCTGTTATAATGATTCTTTTACCACTAAAAAAATTTGAAATTTTTTTTGTTTTCTTTACTATTTCTGAAATATCATTTTTATAAAAACTGTAATTCATAATTTTCCAAAAGGTATAGGTTTGTAGAATTTTACGTTTTTATTTTTAAAGTATTTTTTAATATCGTTAAAGTATTCATATGCAAATATAATCACAATGTTAATTTTGCTATTAATATTATTTTTCCTAGGTAGAATTTTTATATGCATACCAGGAGAATAACGATTTTGTTTTAGAGGACTATCATCAATGATGTAACTAATTAAATTTGAATTGATTTTAGAAAAGTTCGTAATTGTTGAAACTCTAGCTGGTGCACCATAACCAATAACGTTAAGTCCTTTTTCTTTAAAAATTATTAGTTCTTTTTTTAATATGTTTGAATTTTTATATATTTGTCTATTAAAATTTACAAAAGCTTTAATATTTAAATTTTTTACCTCAGAAATTAATATATTCTTGCATCTTTTAGTTTGCTTAATTTTTTTGCTATTTTTAATATAGCATCTTAGTGAACCACCATGTGTATCAATCTTTTCTATATCAAATAATTTCATCCCAATATTCTCAAATAACTTACTAATTGAATTTGCAGAATAATAAAAAGGTCTATCAAAATAAAAACGCTCATATTCAAGATTTTTAAGAAAATTTTGAAGATATTCTATTTCTATTATTAGGGTTCCATTTTTTCTTAAGAATTTTTTAATGTTTTTCGCAAAACTAATTGGGTTTTTTAAGTGTGTTACAACGCTTGAAGCTACAATTAAGTCAGGTTCCTGATATTTTTTTAAAACTTTATCAATTATTTTTTTATCAAAGAAACCAATAAATGTTTCTAAACCTTTGTCATTTGCAATTTTACCAACATTAATTGAGGGATCTATACCAATAGCTTTAACACCAAGTTTTTTTAGTGGTTCTAACAAAATTCCATCATTAGAACCAATATCTACTACAAATTCAAACTTTTTAATTTTTTTAGCTAAACTATAAAAATGTTCTTTAAGTTTTTTATTTACAGAAGATAAATAATAATAATCTTCAAATAATATATTCCTATTTACTATTTTTTTTATTTGCCCTGCTTTGCAATTTTTACAAAATAAAATTCTTAAAGTATATTTTTTTTCTTTATCGATTTCATTCTTATTTTTAGGATATTTATTAGCTAATGGTTGTTTCCCAAGATCAATAACTTCTAAAGTTTTATTAGAACTACAAATTTTACACTTCATAAAAAAAATTTTTTTATTTTAGTAAAAACTATCCAATAAATGACAGAAAATACATCGTAATACTTTATTTTTTTCCCTTCATCATATGTCCTACCATGATAATTTATACCGATTTCAAATATTCTGGATTTCTTTCCTACAATATAAGTCAAAACTTCCGCTTGTTGCCCCCAATTGAAACATTTTAATTTATTAACATCTAATAAATCTCTTTTAAACATACAGTAACAACAATAAATGTCTGTAAATGTAGTGTTATTAATAAGATTAAATAAGAAAGTGATAAATTTATTTCCTATCATATGCCAAAAGTGTAATACAGATCTACGCCTTCCAATAAATCTACTTCCCATAATTAAATCATATTCAAATTTTTTATTTTCTTCTAGAAATATCAATATATCATTGGGATCATACTCCAAATCAGCATCTTGAATTAAAATATAATCCTTTGTACAGTTTTTAATTCCTTCAATTACTGCCTTACCTTTTCCAGAGTTTTCATTCAGGTGAATAGCTTTTGTATATAAATTTTTATTCGAGTTTATAATATTCTTTGAATCATCTGATGATCCATCATTAACTAATATTATTTCAAGATCACAAGCATCTTTTAAAACATTAATTTTTTTTAAAAGTAGTAATAATGTATTTTCTTCATTAAATACTGGGATAATAATACTAAGACTTTGTTTTTTTGTTTTCATAAATTTAAAATCAATAATATTGTTTATATAACTTATAAAATATAATCATATAATTTCCTAAATTTATAAATTTTACAATATTGGTTTAAAAAAACTTTAAATAATCTTAAATGAGATAGTTTTTTTCAAAATATCAATTTTGGGTTCTCCAAATTATGTGGACTTTTAGAGTCAGAAATTCCTGTAATATTTAATGTAGTTTTTGGAACTGAGCCGCCATTTGATCCTAGATGATATTTATCTCCCCAAAATACCATATCGCCTTTTTTCCAATAAGATACATCTTCATCTTCAACTAAAAAAGTATGGCCTGGTTGCCAGTCTTCCATAAAAATCATATATCTTACAACATCTGGATTTTTTGGATCTATATTATTTTTTAGTTTAAAGTTTATAAAAGTATCTTGATGCATTGGTAGAGTGTTCCCAGGTGTTTGAGTTATAAAAGATGAAACAGCTTTTTTTAATCCACTCATATCTATCAATGGTTGGAAAATTTCTTTATATTGATGATTAAAAACTTGATAAAAAACTGTATTAAACTCATTGTAACCCCAAGATTTATATAAATTTATTCTTTCATTTATTAATTTTGTTACTTCTGACTTATCATCCAAAGTGTTTTCATCAGCTGTTACCAAAACTTGTTTACTGGCATAATCTTTATAGTTTTTAATTAGTTCATCGATTTTTGAAAAATCACCATTAACTCTTCCAATATATTTATATTTTTTTCCCTGCATAAAACCTAACTACCTAATGATTAAAAAGTAATAAACATTAATTTATCAATTATCTTCACTAAAAGTGATAATTGTTAATATTAAATATTGAGTATTTTGTAAATAAAATTTAACTTAATATTAAATAATGGTATTGTAAAAATCTTAAATATAAAAAATTAAGTTATGAGATACGAGTATTTTACAAATAAAAGGGCTAATTTTGAACCCTACACAAAAAATGCAATGCCAATACTCCACAATAAAATAATAAGTTTTTGGAATAATCTTAATATAAATACGCGTGATTCTATTTTTGATTACGATATGCTTGATAGATATAAAATTCAATATTTTAATTGGATTCAAAATTCAAAAATTAATAAACTTAAAAACTTAGATTTATTTAAGGAACTAACTTATACATATGGAACAACAGAAACATTTAATACTTTTTATGCAAAACATCATAATAGAAGATTTAGGTGTTTTAAAGGTGAGTATATTTATCATAAATTAAATTGGAGAAATAATACCAATGATTGGAAATACCTTGAGGATGAAGATGTAAAAAAAAATGATGCAATAATTCTAAGCCTTCCTTTTAGTGATAGCGGAAATGTTCACCCAATGATGAACTCAGTAATTAAGCAATGCAATGAATTAAATGTTCCAGTTTGTATTGATTGTGCTTATATAGTTATAGCAAAAGATATTGAATTTGATTTTAATCAACCTTCCATTGAATGTATTACTTTTTCTTTAAGTAAAGGTTTTTGGGGGATTGATAAATTAAGATGTGGTTTAAGATTAAAGAAAATTGATGAGGATGATTCAATTGATATTTATAATAAATGGAGCTGTGTAAATTTATATTCTATGGCTGTTGCTGAAAAAATTTTTGAAGTTTTTGAGCCAGATTATAACTGGAATACATTTGGTGACATTTATTATTCAAAATGTAAAGAATTTAACTTAGAGTCTACAAAATGTATAATTTTTGGTTTAGGGGGAAAAGAATACACAGCCTATAACAGAGGTGGCCAATATAATAGAGTCTGTGTATCAAACTCACTTTCAGATAATTAATTTTAGTATAAATATTCTATTGAAAAGATAAAATTGATATAGATGATAATATCGATTAAGAGCTAAATACTGTATTATTAAGTTGAACAAGATAATGGAAATTTTAAAAAAAATTATTAAAAATATTTTTGGAAAAAAAATTTTTGAGTTTCTTAAAAATATTTATAGAAATGAATCATTTGTAAATTTAGAAGAAATCAGAAGTTGGTCAGACAATGGAACATATGTAAAATGTGTAGAAGAAGCTATCACCAATTATAAAAAATTTAAAAAGTTTAAATCTGATAAAAGATACCAATTTGTTCTAGAGCATGCTTCTCAAGAACTAGGTTATCAAAACTTAGAAATTATTAAAAAAGAAAATCCTGAAATTTTAAATAAAAAAAATATTTCTAATTTTAAAATAAATGATTTTTTAGGATCACCCAAAACTTATAATTACGGAGAATATGGAAATTTTTCTCCAACAACTATTACTTACATTAAAGTACTTTCAGATTTAAATTCTTTATTTAATTTAGATGATATAAAAACAATATCAGAAATTGGTTGTGGTTATGGTGGTCAAACTTTTATTATTGATCAATTTACAAAAAAAATAGAATTTACTTTATTTGATTTAAAGCCTGTTTTGAAACTAACGGAAAAATATTTAGACAGTTTTAATTTAAATGGTTCCTTTAAAATTAAAACCCTTAATGAAGAAAGTTATAACAGTGAGTATGATTTAGTAATTAGTAATTATGCTTTCTCAGAATTACCAAAAAAAACTCAATTAATTTATCTCGAAAAAGTGTTATCAAAGAGTAGAAGAGGTTATTTAATTATGAATTCAGGCTCCCCACACAAAAAAAATCATGACAACAGCCAACTTGAGTATGATCAAATAATAAAATATTTACCTAAATGCAGAATATTACCTGAAGAACCTTTAACAGCTAAAGATAATTATTTGTTAGTTTGGGGAGATAGTTAAAATTTATTTTATAATTTTTGGCCTTGGAAAGGGAACAATAAATTTCCCACCTCTCTTGAAGTAATTAATTTGTTCTTTTTTTATTTCTTTCAATAAATTCCATGAACAAAGAAGGATGTAGTCAGGCATATCTTGAAGTATATTTTTAGGATTTACAATCCGAATATGAGTTCCTGGTGAATATAGATTTTGCTTAATAGTACTTTTATCATAGATGTATGAAAAAAAGGTATGATTTAGCCCTAGGTATTGTAACAGAGTTTGTCCCTTTCCAGAAGCTCCATACACAGATATAATCTTATTTTTCTGTTTGAGTTTAGTTAATAAATTTCTTAAGTTATTATTATTTTCTTCCACTTTGAATGCAAATGTTTTCCAAGATTTTAAATTAAATAATTTATATTTTTTCTCTTCTTTTAAATACCTTATTAAATTTGATGATTTATTTTTATTATTATTTGAGATGTAACATCTTATGCTTCCTCCCTGTGAGTCAACTTTTTCTGCATCATATAAATACATATTATTATTAATACATAAATCTTCTATTGATTTTAAAGAATGAAACCCAACATGTTCATGAAAAACATTATCAAATTGTAAATCAGTAAATATATTTAAAAGATGAGGTACCTCAATAATAAATAAACCATCTTTTCTTAACAAATTTTTTACTCCTTTAAAGATGTCATTAGGATCTTTAAGATGTGCAATAACATTTCGAGCAATACAAATATCAAATTTAGAATATTTAAATTTTATTTTTTTTGAAATTAAATATGAAAAATAATCAGATATAAAATCAATATTTTTTTCTTTACTTGTTTTATGCAAATTAAGTGCTGGATCTACACCCAAAACCTTACAATGAAATTTGTCATTCAGTATTTTTAAAAGAGATCCGTCATTGCTCGCTATTTCTATAATATTTGTATTATTATTAATCTCCTTTATTTTTGGTAACTTAACAATTAATCGATTTATTAAGTTGATGTTATGATTTGAAACACCTGTCTCCCATAAATAATTTTTAAATAGTAAATCTTTATTTAAATAAAAACCAATTTGAGGATGTTTACATTTTTTACATACTACGAAATTCAATTTGTATTTTTTTTCTGATTTAATTTCTTTTTTTTTTAAAAAAGATCCCGCTAAAGCTACTTCTGAAAAATTAATAATTTCCTCAAAACTGTTTTTAGACAAACAAATTCTACATTTATTTATTTTCATTTTTTAATATAAATCTATCAATCTGATCATTAGTTATTTCAATTGCACTTTTGTGATTAATAAAATAATCATAATACCACTGATATGTAAAATCTAATGTATCATTAATTAATAGAACTGGTTTCCAACTAAGTTCTAATTTTGCTTTCTCACTATTTAATTGTAATAAATTAGATTCATTTTTATTATATTTACTTAATCTCTTAATTTTAATTTTACTACCCCATTTTTTTACAAACTTATTTGCAATATAATTTACATCATATAAATCTTTTATATCTGGGCCAAAATTCCAACTTGGTAAATCTGTTTTAATTTTATTTTTTAATAAGTTAGAACCTAAAATTAAATAACCATGAAGTGGATCTAAAACATGTTGCCAAGGTCTTGTAGATTTTGGATTTCTTAAAATTAAAGTTTTATTATTTATTATAGACTTTATCATATCAGGTATAATTCTATCTTCTTTATAATCTCCTCCTCCGATAACATTTCCAGCTCTTACAGAACCTAATTTAATATATTTATTATTATTAAGAAAAGATCGGAAATATGAACTAAAGATTATTTCAGCACTAGCTTTAGAGGCTGAGTAAGGATCTTTTCCACCCAGTTGATCTTTTTCTCTATAGCCCCAAACCCACTCTTGATTTTCGTAGCATTTATCTGAAGTACAAAATACTAAAGAATTAATATTATTTTTTTTATAGGTCTCTAATACATTTAAGCTTCCAATTATATTTATCTCAAAAGTTTCAATAGGATTTTGAATACTCTTAAGTACTACAGATTGAGCAGCCAAATGAAAAATTATTTCTGGCTTTTCTTTTTTAACAATTTTGTCTAATTCTTTGAAATTTCTAACATCTATATAGTATTGTTTTATTGTATTATTTAAATTTAATGAATGAAAAATAAATGAATTTTTTTCTGGTTTTAATCCAATACCAATTACGTTTGCACCAAGTTTTTTTAACCAAAAGCTTAACCAAGAACCTTTAAATCCAGTTGAGCCCGTAATTAATACTTTTTTGTTTTTATAGACAGATAGCTTCATTTTATAAAATTAATATTTTAATGAAATAGATGATTAAAAATAATTTATCAATAACATGTTTAAAATAAGTTAAAATAATTTATATTTTGATATAATAAATCATATATTCGAGATACAATTAAGATATAGGGTCAATTCAAGAATTTATAAAATCTATCTTTTATTAAATAGTTTAATTAAATATACAATATTTTCTATTTTACACATTTTTGAACAAATTTAATTGAACTCTAATAAAATATTTATTTATATAATTTTTAATTTTTATTTATTAGTTTGAAATGTTAAAGATATGATAATAAAAAAGTTATTCAAATAAATTAAAATTTTTAAGCAATAATATTATGATAAAAAATAAAAATTTTTTTCCATATATTTTATCAGAATTACATGGAGGTTTGGGAAATCTAATATTTGAGTACGCCGCAGCCTTAAGTATTTCTAAAAAACTTAATGGAAGATTAGTTTTTTGTAATCTACAAGAGGGTTCAATAGAGTGGCTTGAATCTTATTTAGGTAAAAATCTTAATACTGCTAGTAAATTAGAATTATTATTAATGGGTAATATTTCAAAAATTAAAAATACAAACTTTGCATTAATTATTCGTATTTTAAAAAAATTACGAATTCGTTTTGGATCAACTTACTTCGGTGGTTTAATGAAAGAATTAGATAAAGATATAATCAATAAATCTAAATTTGGTATTAACTTAAATGGATACTACCAGCATCCTACTTTCTATGAAGATGTTAAAATTGAAATTCTAGAAATGATAGGAAAAAACATGTTTGGTGAAAAATATATAAATGCAAAATTTCAAGATAGAACTTTAATACAACTTAGAAGAGGGGATTATCTTCATCATCCTGGATGGGCATTAAATAAGAATTATTATTTAAATGCTTTACAAAAGTATGATCCTCAAAGAATAGATCCAGTTTGCATTGTTTCAAATGAAAATTTAGCTGTTGATGCTTTTGAAAATTTTTGTGCAAATCTAGGGTACAAAATTGAAAAACTACCAGAAATTGAAGATAATAAATTTATTCAATCGAAAAATATTTCTGGTAACTTTATAACTAATGCCACAAGAGATTTTCTAGCAATTTCACAATCGAAAAGAATAATTATGTCTAATTGTACATTCGCCTGGTGGGGCGTTTCTTTAGGTGATCATATTTTTGGTAAAGATAAAAAAGAAACTATTTATCCTAAGGGTTGGATTCCAGGGATGCCAGATACTTTAAAACAAGTTCATTGGTTGTCTGAAACTCCTTAATTTACTTTTTTAAAATCTATACTACATATTCCCAGCTCTAATCGTAAAAATAATTCATATTAACAAGCAATTTATTGTGATAAATCATAAGAATATAAACTGGAGAGATGTGAGAGCGGTTTAATCAGCACGCTTGGAAAGCGTGTGTAGTAGCAATACTACCGAGGGTTCGAATCCCTCTCTCTCCGCCATAAA
>MDSV01182563.1_pt1 | contig 12520 bp, 7 predicted proteins | sample 810851 | NCBI WGS metagenome assembly MDSV01 (sample SAMN05326640, study PRJNA326480) | marine metagenome | isolation source: seawater | place: Atlantic Ocean: North East | collected 2012
CCGCCCTCGTTCGCGCCGCCGCCCTCGTTCGCGCCGCCGCCCTCGTTCGCGCCGCCGCCAGCGCCGGCGCCGCCGTTCGCCCTCGGCGCGCCTCCGCGGGGCGCCTTGTCCGGGAACACGCCGCGGGCGTACGTGTCCGACCTGGTGGAGCGGGCGTACGCGGAATCGCTGGCGCAGCAGAAGGCGGTGTTCGGTCCGCGGGAGTGAAGCAAACGCGTTTCACGGCGTGACTGTTTTTATATCGAGCTGACCTGCTGACGATGCCAATGTCGCTTTCCGGGCGAACCACACCGCGCTTTTCGTCGGCGGTGCGCGTCGCCGCACTCGATGGCGCACGCGGCGGCCGCGGTCGCGCGGCCGCGACCGCTCCCGCTTCGCACGCGACGCGCCCCGGCGACGCGCGTCGGCGGTCGCTTCGGTGCCCTCGGCGATGGGCGCGCGGCCTACTCCTCGACGCGTCGGCGGGCGGATTGCGCCTCCGACGCCAGCCACGACGTCGAGACCCCCCCCGTCGTGCACGGCGACCCCGACGCCGACCTGGGCGACTCCGCCGGCCCCTTCCGCGGCGTCGTCACGCGCCGCCACACGCTCGGCCGCAAGTTGACGTTCGTGGACCTGACGTGCGCCGCGCCGAACGCTCGATTCGCGACGCCCGGCGGGTCCGTCGACGACGCTCGAGAGACGACGCGCGACCCCGAAACCGTCTTCGTGTACGCCAAGTGCTGGGGCGTCGTCGACAAACGCGTCAAGACGGGCGCGGTCGTGGCGTTGCGCGCGACGCACACGCGATTTCTGACCACGCCGCCTCGTCCGCGCGACGTGGAGGCGCGAAAGCTCGGGTCGGAAAGCGCGCGCGTTTCGGTCGCGGAACACGGCGTGGCGTTGGTCGCGCCGCCGAGCGCGGCGGCGACGCGCAACGCCGCGCCGTTCGTCGAAGCGGGCGTCGCGAAACCGTCGTCCGTCGGGAAATCGCGTCCGTCTCCCCTGATCCGACCGTTCGCCGAGAGTGACGCTTCCTCAAACACAGTAGGACCCGGCACTTCCTCAAACACATCTCGTTTGTGCAGATCCTTCGTGGCGCGCGGCGCGTGCGGCGATCCGCGCTGCGCCAAGCGCCACGCGTTCGCGTCCGACGCCGAGCGCGAGGCGACGGCTTCGGCGCGGCGCGCGGCGGCGCGCCGGTCGCGCGCCGCCGTGTCAAACGAGCGCGACCCCGAGGACCCGCACGGGGACGAGAGCCGCTCGGGCAAGCAGCAGAGCGACCGGCTCTTCGCGGCGTGGCTCGTGGAGACGTTCGCGCTGGCGTCCGCGGGGGATGCGGACGACGGGTCCAACGCGGAGGCGGCGCGCGCCTCCGGGACGGCGCGCGAACTAAATACTCATACAAAAAGGGCGCCCGGCGGCGCGAACCGTCGCGAGACGCGCGAAGCGAACGGCGGCGACGCTCACCCGCGCAGACGCAAAAAAGTCGCCGACATCGCCGGCGGGGGTGGGACGCTCTCGTTCGAGCTGCACGTGCGCCACGGGTGCGACTGCGTGTTGGTGGACCCCGCGTTCGTGGCGCTCTCGCCGCGGCAGCTCGGGACGTGGCGCAACCTGCGCAAGCGCGCCGCCCTGAGCGGCGAGCGCGGCGGCGCGTGGCGCGCATGGCAAAGAGCCGAGCGCTGGGTGCGGGTCGCCGCGCGGGAGCGGGACGCGCGCAGGGACGCGCACGTGCGGCGCGTGCTGGTAAACACCGACGCGCGCGAGACGCGCGAGACGCGCGCGTCCTCGGATGTCCGAATCCGCGACGGCGGCGAAGCAGACGCCGCGCGCGGCGCGGCGGACGACGCCTCCGTCGCGCGGTTCGAGCACTTCGCGGATTCGTTCTGGGGCGAGCTGGACGGCGCGCTCGGTGGCGCGATCGCGTCTTGCGACGTGCTGGTCGGCATGCACCCCGATCAAGCCACCGAGCCCATCGTGGACGCCGCCCTGCGGCTGAACAAGCCGTTCGCGGTGGTGCCGTGCTGCGTCTTCCCGGAGGCGTTTCCGGATCGCGCGGGGCCGGACGGCGCGCCCGTGCGATCGTACGCGCAGTTCCTGGAGTACCTGCGCGCCAAGGACCCGGGGATCGAGATCGCGTACCTGCCGTTCCAGGGGAGGTCGCGCGTGCTGTACAAGCGGTAGTCGCGGCAGAGGCGCGCGGCCGGACCGCGAAACGCGTGAGACGACGGCGAAAATACGTCGACGGTACAGTAATAAAAAACGCCCCGCGGCGCCGCGCCGGTGTCGCTCGCGCCGCGCCGCGCGAGACGCGCCGGCCGCGCCGGCGGGCAGGGCGGGGGCGGGGGCGGGGGCGGGGGCGTTCGACGCGAAAGAGGAGCGACGGTGTCGCGACGCGCGAACGCGAACGCGGCGTGTCGTGTCGTGAACGAGGAGCGCGTGTGTGTGAAGAACCGGTCCGCCGCGCGGCGGCGGCGCGCCCGTCCCGACTCTGGCGACGGCGTCGGCGCTTCTTTTTTTCTTATTTCCGCGTCGCGCGAGCGTCTCAACCTGTATAGTCTACGATACCACCACGCTTCCTCCGCTCTTCCCACGCCGGCTCGCCGCCCGCTCCGCTCCCCACGCCCTCTTCTCTCTTCTCGCCCGTCTCTTCTCGCTCGCCGCACCGCCGCGCCGCGACGAACTCGCTCACCGGCCTCCCGTCCGGGAGCGCGGTCTGCCCGTCGCACAGCACCTCCCACCCCTCCCCGCGCTCGAACGCGTCCCTCAGCTCACCCGCCTCGAGCAGGTCGCGCGCTTTGTTCGGCCGGCCCACGGGCGTGAGCTCGGCGCCGCGCGTGAAGTGGAACCAGCAAACGAACGCGCCCGCGGGGAGCAGAGCGGGCAGCGCGCGCGTCAGAGGGCGGTTCATGTAGCGCACGGCCATGAACGTCAGGTGCGCGCGCGGCGCACGTACCGCCGTGGAAAACGCCGCCGCCTCGCGCACCGCGCGCGCGACCAACGCCTCGGGCGTTTCTTTGCGCAGGTCCACGCGGACGCCGCGCACCGCGGATGCCACCCCGTGCGTCGCCGCGAGCGCCGCGCACCGCGCCAGACCCTTCGCGTCGGAGTCGAGCGCCAAGACGTGCCACCCGCGCAGAGCCGCAAACACGGCGTCTCGCCCGGCGCCGCACCCCAGGTCCACCAGCACGTTCCGCGCCGCGCCGCGCGCGGCGTCCTCCTCGCGCGTCCTCCGCTCGATGCGCGGGAGCCACCGCGCGACGGCGTCGGACGGCTCCCACAGCCGCCCCCGCGCCTCCCGGGGCGCCGCGCCGGACGCGACGCGCGCGCCCGCGCGCGTCGCGATTTCGAGGAACAACGCGTCCCCGGGGACGAACGCCGACTCGACGCGCCACGGGTTGGACTTGAAGTCGGCGGCGAAGACGCGCAGTTGCGCCTCGAACGTCGCCGCGTCGTCCGGCCCGTCCGGCTGCTTCAGGAGCACGGACAGGGGCGTGCCTCGCGGTGGAAGCTCGTGTAAACGCCCGTCGAGGTCCCCGAACGGGATGTTCACCGCGCCGTCGAACCTGCGCCTCTCGAAGTCCTTCTCCGCGCGCAGGTCCAGCATCGACGTCCCGGAACCCATCCACGCCCTCAGGCGCTCCGCCTGCGTCGCCGAGTCGGGGTCCGTCGCCGCCGCGACGAGCGCGTCCACGTCGAGGTCCACCGCGACGCTCGCATCCCCCGCGCCACCTCCCGCGCACGCGCCGACGTCGCCCCCCATGCCCACGGCGCGGGGAGCTGTGCGCGCAGAGTCCGAGAGCTCGTGCCGTGGCACCGGAGCGGCGAGTCGCGCACCTGCAGACCAAGGTTGCGCAGCATATGTACACCTATGGGCAATTAGTATGAATAATGTTCACCGCGAAGCGTGTGCCGTCTCTTTTTTGATCGTCGCCTGCGCATACCTGCAAGCGCGGGGCAGCACTCTAGGGCGCTCCTGGTGAGGCATCGTGGCGATGAACGCGGACGAGGCGCAGAAGTGCCTGCTCGTCGCGCAGCGCCTGCTGGCGCAGGCGAACACCGCGGACGTCGAGGCGGCGAACGCGGCGCTGGAGCGCGCGACGAAATACGCGGAGAAAGGCAAGAGGCTCGATGCGGACGGTGCGGGTCCCCTGGCGGACGAGCTGCTCGGCCGCATCGCTGCGAGGAAACGCGCGTTGGGGTCGGACGGGGCGTCCTCGCAGAACGCCGCCCCCGGGTCTGGCTCGGGGTCCGCGCGCGCGTCCGCTCCGGGCGATCGACGGACGCCACATCAGAGCGGACGCGGTGGAAAAGACGCGCCCGAAAAGTCGCAACGCGGCTCTTCGAGCTCGTTGCCGCGCGGCACGCCCGAGCAGGAGGCTCTGCTGTCCAAGATCAGGGCGTCGAACGGGGATTACTACGAGGTGCTCGGGGTGCCGCGGTCGGCGAGCGACGCGGACGTGAAGAAAGCGTACCGGAAACTCGCGCTCAAGCTCCATCCGGACAAGTGCCAAGCCGCCGGCGCGGAGGAGGCGTTCAAGAGTGTGAGCAAGGCGTTCGCGTGCCTCAGCGACGGCGACAAGCGGGCCGCGTACGACCGGTACGGGACGGAGGACCCGAGCTCGATGAGCGCGGGACGAGGTGGGGGGGGTGCGGCGTCGGCGTACCGCCGGCGGCGCGGGGGCGCGACGTACTACACGGAGGAGGAAGTCGACCCGGCGGAGATATTCAACATGTTTTTCGGCGGCGGCATGGGCGGCGGGTTCGGGGGCCCCGGGGTCCGGTTCCACACATCCTCCGGGGGGGGCTTCCGATCCGCCGAGTTCCGGCGCGCGCAGTTCGCGCGCGAGCAGGAGGCGCGAAGGGCGCGCGCGCGCGGGGGGGGGGCGGCGGGCAACGGCGCGAACGACCCGGACCCTGCCGAGTTGTTCCGCGGGTTGTTCCAGCTCCTGCCGCTGCTCCTGGTGTTCCTGCTGTACTTCCTGTCGCCCGGCGGCGAGGAGCACTTCGCGCTTTCGCGCACGCCCACGTTCAGGCACGAGATGCGCACGGAGAAGCTGGACCAGCCGTTCTACGTCAAGGACCTGGACGCGTTCGAGGAGGCGTACCCAGCGTCGACGCGGCAGCGGCTCCGCGCCGAGTCCGGCATCGAGGCGAGCCACGTGAACGCCATGGAGCACAACTGCCTGTACGAGCGCCAGCAGCAGCAGAGGCTGTTCCGCTACGGAAACAAGGCGGAGCGCGAGCGCGCGAACGCGATGACCCTGAACAGCTGCGTGAAGCTGCAGAACGTGCGCAAGAAGCAGAACGCGCTCCACGCCAACTACCAGAGGGGGACGCTCGGGTAGGCGACGACGAATTGAAAAAACAAAGCGTCGTCCGCGTACTATCGCGTTCGATCGCGCGTCGCTCACGTCGGGCTTCCCCACCACCCGCTCTTGACACCCCGCGCCGCCACGGGCGCGACGTCCTGGACCCCCGGGAGCTCCGCGGCGTATCGCGCGGTGTTCCACCCGAGGAAACGGGCGACCGAGACGAGCGACGCCGTCAAAGAAGCCACGATCCACAGGAGGAAAAGCGTCGCCAACGCGACGCGCGCGGCGTCCGCCGCCTTCGCCACGAGCGCGTCCCTCTTGCCCTCCCCGTCCCTCCGGAACCCTCTGGAGTCCACGAAGAACACGGCATCGCGCACGGAGAGCACGAGCGACCGCGTCGCGGACGCCGCGCACGTCCCGGCGACGTCCGCCGCCAGACGCCTTCCGTCGGGCGACGCGAACGCGGCGAAGACGCGCGGCGCCGCGTCGTTGACGAGCGCCGACGTGAACGCCGCTGCCGCCTCCGCCGCCGACTCGGGCGAGCCGACTCGGGCGAGCGAGCCGCGGCTCCCGAACCGCCGCCGCGCGCGTTCGTGGGATCCCTGGGATCCCGGTCCCGCGAACGCGCGTCCCTCCTCCGGACGCGTCCCCTCCGGCTCCTCCGCCGCGGACGGAGGGGACGAGTCCGCGAGTCCGGCGAACACGTCGCGCGGCGAATCCGGGAACAAGTCCCGCACGCCGCGCGCCGCGCTGGTCTCGGTTCCCGTCCCGGAAACGCCGTCTGTCCGCGGGTGCGGGTCCCGCCCGTCCCCCGCGGGGGTGCTCATTTCGTGCCCGTCGAGTGGGTCCCTCCGCGCGGCGGCGGCTCGCTGTTGCGCGCGTCGGCTCGCCACGGCGGCGGCGGGGCTCACCGCCTCAACCGCGGTGCGCACCGCCTCGCCGGTGACTCGCCCGGCGATGTCCCCGAACGCCTCGCGGTTGCTCGCGGCGAGCGCCGCGGCGAAGAAGTCGTCGAACGTGTTGGAGCCCGCGGTCTTGTCCAGGTACGTCCCCACCATCTGCGACACGAACGTCGAGCAGACGTCCAGGAGCACGGACTTGCCGTCGTCGCTCGCCGCCAACTTCAGCGCGCTCTCGAGCGCCGACTCCAGGGCGCTCGGCGAGTCTCCGGCGCGCGCGCCGTCGTCATCGCGCGCGTTCCCGCGTCGAGACTCGCGCCACACGTCGATGACCGTCTCGAGCGTTTGCCTGGTGGCGCCCCCGACGACGACCGAGACGACGCCCCAGTTCCGGGGGTCCAGCAGCTTGTCCACCACGCGCTCCGCCGCGGACGGGCCCGCGTCCGTCGCGGCGCCTTCGTCGCTGCCGCCCATCACCGCGGAGGCCGCGCCCGCGACGCCCCTGGCGATGCCGCTGGAGACGCGCGCCGCACACTCCTCCAGCTCGGGTGTGTTCACCAGCCGCACGGCCTGCCTGATGGAGTCGGGGATGGGCGCGTCCGGCTCGGCGTCGATGAACGCGTTGGCGTCCGTCGTCAGTCTCGAGATGAGCTCCGACGCAGCCAGCGCGGCGTTCGTGTACCCGAGCGTCGCCGTCGCGAGCTGGCGCGCGCGCTCGGACTGCGAGACGCGCTGGATCGCTGCGCGGGAGAAGAATCGAAACAGGGGGGGGGTCAGAAACGAACCGATGGGTCGGCGATCGGAGACGGTGAGGCGTGCGAGTCGACGCGGTGCTGCATTCGTGGAACGCGTGTGACACGCGAAATTACGCTCAGAATCGGCGACCCGACCCGTGAAGTCTCAGGGCGTGTCGTACCGTAATACCCAGCCCCCGCGCATACCAGGTATGTGGCATACCGCCTCCTCCAGCTCGTCTGGGTCGACATCGTCCCCGCCCTCGCGTCGCCTCCGAGTGAGACCAGCGCACCGCGCCCGGCCGCTGTCAACTCCGTTTTCTCCGAGCAAGCACAATTCATCCAGCACGAGTGCACGACTCGACCCGCCACGCCGGGAGACGCCCGTTTGAAAACAATCGAAAAAACGCCAGCGCGAATGCCGAGCCGCCCACACGTCGAGACGCACGCGCTCCGCACCCGCGCGCGTTCGCGGAACATGTCCGCCTCCGTCGCACGCCGCGGCCGCCGCGCGCCCTCGCCGTCAGACTTCGAGGTGCGTGTCTTGACGCCCCTAGCCCCCCGACGTTCTCCCCCTCCGATGAAACAACGACACCGCCGTTGACCGCGCCCGACGTCGCGCTCCCGACGCGGCGTCGAAGCCCGCGACGACCCCCTCTGACCCAGCCTGCATCTCCGCGCGCGCCATCGCGCGTCCTCAGGATGAGCTCGAACCCCTGCCCGCGCCCGCGACGTTCCGGCGACCGGCCTCCGCGTCGCCCAAGGGACCCTCCGTGAGCTCCCGAATCAACGGCGGAGCGCTTCGGCCGCTCGCCATGCATCAGAACTCTTCGCAGGTGGCCAAGAAGCTGAACCCGGTGACCGGTCTGCGCGACGCGCAGAGACGCGCGGGCGTGACGCCCGTGAACCACGCGAGGGACAACCTGCTCGCGATCAAGGCGCTCAGCCTAAAGAACAAGGCGCGCAAGGAAGCCGAGGCGGCGACGCGGGCGGCGCCTTTCCGCGCGAAGCCGGCGCCGAGCCGAACGAGCGGGCGGGGGGCGTCCGCGCGAGGCGCGCCGAAGGACTCGCCGTTCGCCTCGCAGCCGTACGGCACGGACTTCGTGCGCGCGAACAAAGCCGAGACGCTGGCCAAGGCGACGTCTGTCGGTCGCGCCAAGCTCGCCGAGACGGCGCGCGAAGCCGCCGACGCCGCGGCGGCGAGCCCCCTGTTGCGCGCTGGGTACGGTCGCGTGCCCGAGTACGTGCGGCGGCGCCGACGAGAAGAGGAGGAGCGACGTCTGGAGGCGGAGAAGGAGAAGGCGCTGGCGAACGTCCCGGCAGGCATGCGCGTGATGCCCGAAGACGAGCGCGAAGCGACGCTGGCGATCCTGCGCGCGAACCGCGCGGACGTCGAGGCGAAGCTCGCGGCGCTGCCCATCGCTGTGGGGCAGACGGCGACGTCGCTGAGGCGGAAAGCCGAGCTGGAAACGAGACTGGCGGAGATTGAGGACGCGCAGAGGGTGTTCCAGAGGCGGGTCGTGCTGGTGCGGGACGAGTAAAGACTTTATCAGATACGGGGTGAATCGACACAAAAGAAGACTCTCAAAACGCGCCTCGTTTCCTGAGGAACCCCGCGGCGTACCCGACGTGCATGGCGGTCCCCCGGTGCAGCACCCCCTCGTCCAGCACGTACTTGGCGCTGTGCAGCGGCCAGATGGCGCCCGCGGAGGCGTTGTGGCTCCCGAGCCACATCATCGCCGACGGCGCGAGTTCGCCGAAGAAGGAGAAGTCCTCGGCGGGCATCACGGGCGCGACGTCGCGCACGGTATCGGGGTCGCCCCCCAGCACTTCGCGCGCCATCTCGGCGGCGAACGCCGCCGCCGAAGGGTCGTTCACGGTGGGCGGGTACTCCTCGCGCGTCGCGCCGTCCGCGGTCGGCGCGAAATCCACGCGCGCGGCGCACCCGTGCGTCTCCGCGGCGCGGCGCGCCGTTTCCTCGATCGCGCCGCGCAGCCACTCGAACGTGTTCTTGTCGAGCGCGCGGAACGTCCCCGCTAACGTCGCGGTGTCCGCCATGACGTTCGACGCGGCGCCGCCCGCGCGGAACACGGTCGTGGACACGACCGCCGAGTCCAGCGGGTCCACGCGGCGGCTGACGACGGTTTGCAGCGCCGTCACCGCCGCGGCGCCGCACACCACGACGTCCACGTTTTTGTGCGGGACGGCGGCGTGGCCGCCGGCGCCTTCGACGGCAATCTCGTACGATCCGCTGCCTGCCATGATGGTGCCCGCGCGCGTGCCCACCGTGCCGCTCGGCGTCTCCGGATACGGCCAGTTGTGCAGCGCGAACGCGGTTTCGAACGGAGGCTCGACCGACGCCAAACCCTCCCTCAGCATGCGCCGCGCGCCCGCGCCGCCCTCCTCGGCGGGCTGGAACGCGAGGTACACCGTGCCGTTGAGCGAAGACTCGTGGCGTTTGAGGAGCTTCGCGGCGCCCAAAAGCATCGCGACGTGGCCGTCGTGGCCGCACGCGTGCATCAAACCGGGCCTCGCGCTCTTTAGCGCGTCGGGGAAGAACGCGTCGTCGGTCTCTTCCAGTAAGGGGAGCGCGTCCATGTCTGCGCGAAGCAACACGGCGGGGGATCTGCCGTTCCCGATCTTCGCCACGATGCCGGGGGCGGCGACGCGGCTGTGCTCGACGCCGATGGCGTCCAGCTCGCGAGCGACGGCCGCGGACGTTTCCGTCTCCGTCCACATGAGCTCGGGGTTCCTATGCAGCTCACGCCGTATGCCGACCACGTAGTCGGACACGGATGCCGCCTCCGCCAGGATCTTCGAGGGGTGCAGCGCGTCGACGCCGGCGGTGGTGGTGGCGAACGAGGCGGACGTCGCGGCCGAGGCGGTGCCTGTCTCGGCGTCGGAGGCGACCGCGGCGCCCGCAAGGGCGAGCGTCAGCGTCAGCGTCAGGAGACGCGTCCTCGTGCGACGCATCATCACTCTCGCGCGCGTGAGTGTGACCTTCTCGATCGCGCGAGATCGCGCGTGTCGGGTTTTCCGAGTTTCTCTTCGTTTCTCCGAAGTCCGAACGCCGACACGGCCATTCCGCCATGGCGCCGGCGGAAGACGCGCCGGCGGGCGTGAGGTACGTCACCGGCGCGGCGACCCTGCGGTCCTCGGCGCACCGCGCGGTGTACAGCAAGGCGCGAAAGGCAGACCGCGGGCCGACGGCCCCGAGCGGGTCGCTTCCGGAAGAGATGCGCCACCTGGAGCTTCTGGACGTCTTCGAGGCGGGCGGCGAGACGGACCCGAGGCCCGCGGTGGCACGTCTCCTCGCGCGCGCCGATCGAGGCGTGGGCGCGTGGCCGGACGGGAACGAAGACACGCGGGTCGGAAGGCTGGAAGCGTTCGTCGTGCCGCCGTCGTCGCTCGCGGACGCCAAGGCGGGCACGTGCGTGGACGCGCAAGCCTCGCTCGCGGCGCTCGTCGCCGGCGACGACGCGTCGGACGGGTTGCTGCGCGTCTTCGAGCGCATGCTTCAGACGAGAGTCCTGCCTCGCCTCAAGGAACGACTCGCCGCGTGCGGCGCGCTGCGCGACGCCCGAGCGAAAACCACGTTTTACGCGCAGACGCCGCCGACGCTGCGCCTGCAGCCCGGGCCTTCGTCGCGGTACGTGCGTCCTCACTCTGACGCCGAGTACGGCCATCAGGACGGCGAGATAAACTTCTGGGTCCCGTTAACGGACGTCTCGGAGACGCGCGTGGACCTGCGCGTCGAGTCGCGACCGGGCGCGGGCGAGTATCACGCGACGCACGCAAAAGTGGGGCAGGCGGCGTGCTTCCACGGCACCTCGTGTCGCCATCTCGTGCCGGCGAACGCGTCCGGACGCACGCGCGTCTCGCTCGACTTCAGAGTGGGCGTCGAGGGGTATTTCGACCCCGAGTGGTGCATGGCGGGCACCAAGGCGGACCACGGCCGAAAGACGTTCACGGCGTAGGGTGCGCGTGTTTGCGTCCGTGGCGTCTCACGGTGGCACGACACCTTGACACGCAGAAGCGCGTCGCGGAAGGGACGCGCGGGAAAGAAGCGGCGCGCGGTTTCGCGCGCTTCGACTCGCGACGAAACTTTGAAACGAAAACAGTTTTTAAACGACGCGTTTGTACATACGTTTTCGCGAACCGCTAAAAGACGCGTTCACCGCGCCGGCGCGCTCGCGCCGCGGATCTCCGTCTCGTCGGCCGCGTTGACGGTAGCCACTAGGCTCACCGCGGACGCGCGCCCGTAGACGTCCGTCGACCCGAGCTCCAACAGCGTGGGTACGCGCTCTGCCTCCACTTTCTCGGGGAAATCCAAAACGTAGTGCAGCCCGCGGCTCTCCTTGCGCGCCGACGCGCTGCGCAGCACGCACAGCCCGCACACGATGAGGTTGCGCGTCTCGTGCGCGCGCAGCCCGCCGCCGTGGCGCGCGCGCATCTCCGCCTCGCACAGCCGCAACAGCGACTCGAGCTCGGTCTGCGCCGCGACGAGAGCGCTCCGCTCACGGACGATCCCGGCGGCGCGCCACATCACGCGCTGCGTTTCTTTTCGCGCTGCGACGCACCATGGCTCGTCGGCGTCGAACGCGTTTGCGCGCGAGTCTCGCGTCGCCTCGGAAGGATCCACATCGATCGCGTCCACCCGCGCGACGCGTCCCTTCGCCGCGCGCTCCGCCTCGCCGCGCTCGACGCAGGCCTGCACGGCGTCCAGCGTCGGTCGCAGGGCGTCCCCGACCTCGTCGAGCCGTCGCCGCGACGCGAGCACGGCGCGGTTCGCGAAAACCGCCGCCTCTAAAAGCGAGTTGCTCGCCAGCCGGTTGGCGCCGTGCACGCCCGTGTACGCGTTCTCGCCGCACGCGTACAGACCCTCCACGGACGTCGCGCCGTGCAGGTCGGTCACCACTCCGCCGCACAGGTAGTGCGCCGCGGGGGTCACCGGGATGCGCTGCGCGGTCATGTCCACGCCGCGCGCGCTCAACTCGGCGGCGATGCCGGGGAAGGCGCGCGTCGTGGCGTCGGCGTCAAGGTGCGTGACGTCCAGCCAGACGCACGCCTCCTCCTTCCCCGCCTCGAGCGCAGCCTTGATCTCGCGGTCGATGGCGCGCGCTACGACGTCTCTCGGCGCGAGCTCCAGTCTGTCGTCGTACCGCTCCATGAACCGCGTCCCTCCGGCGGGCGCGTCGAACAGCCGCCCGCCGTGGCCGCGCACGGCTTCCGTCACCAGAAACGCGTTCTCGGTCGCGCTTCGCTTGCACGCGCCGCCGGGACCGGTGTACAGCGCGGTCGGGTGGAACTGCACGAACTCCATGTTTGCGACGCGCGCGCCGGCGCGCACGGCCATCGCCACGCCGTCGCCGGTGCTCACGGAGGGGTTGGTGGTGCTCGGGAAGAGCTGACCGGCGCCCCCCGCCGCCAGCAACACGCACGGCGCGAGGAACGTCAGCCGAGCGCCGTCCGCGCGCCGCGTTGTCTCCGCGCCGACGCACCGGGTGGTCTCGTCGCAAGATTCTTTCGCGTTGCCGTCGCCGTCGCACGCGATGGTCGTCGCCATCACCAGATCGCGCGCGGCGTGGAA
>MDSV01185910.1_pt1 | contig 12520 bp, 16 predicted proteins | sample 810851 | NCBI WGS metagenome assembly MDSV01 (sample SAMN05326640, study PRJNA326480) | marine metagenome | isolation source: seawater | place: Atlantic Ocean: North East | collected 2012
CTCGTATGTGCAGAAAAAAACATTTAATATCTCCTCAATGGCTGAGAGATATCAAAGCTAAAAACAGACCTTTTTATAAATTTTTTAAACCAAAATTTGATAAATTTATTTATAACGGGGGTTGGCACTTTAGTTCTGTAAAGAGTGCGGAAGGGATTTACAAAAAACTTGATTCTTATGCTGAGCAACAGTGGAATAATGAAAAATTTAAAGATTTAAATATTATTAAGAGAAAGATAGATCAGAAAGAAGATTTGTTTGATAGAAATCATAAGTTTGAAGTAGTAAATATTGATGAAACATTTCCTGATTATATTTGTAAAAATAGAGATAAATTCGAAGATTTTATTTATACAGAATGACAAATATTTTTGATAGTATAAATTTATGAAATCAAAATTTCCTAAACTAATTCCAGTATTTCCGTTACCTGGCGTTATATATTTTCCAAAAACAAATCTGCCTTTAAATATTTTTGAACAAAGATATCTAGATTTGGTCAATGATGCCGTTAGAAAAGATAAATTAATGGGAATGATACAATCTAGAATAAAAGATAAAGAAGTTTACAAAGTTGGGTGTTTAGGAAAAATAAGTGATTTGCAAAAAAGTAATGATGGAAGAATTTTAATAAATTTAACAGGACTTACAAGGTTTGAAATTTTAGAAGAAACTCAAAGCACAAAATTATATCGAGAATTTAATGTTAATTACGATAAATTTTCTTTAGACCTGGAGCCGTTAAGTGAAAAAGTTAATGTCGAACCGTTAATAGATAAAGCAAAAATGTTTTTTGAAAAAAACGGACTTTTGTTAAATTGGAAAGAGTTTAAAAAACTTGATGAGACCCAAAAAATTAATACTCTGGCAATGATTGCTCCAATTACAAATGAGGAAAAACAAAAACTTTTAGAGTCGGTTTCTTTGAATGAAAAAACAAAAGTTCTTGAAAGTATATTGGGGTTTTATTTACATGGAGTAGAGTTTAAAAATCAAACAATACAATAAACTTTTAATTAGCAGATTTATTCATTGAGTCAAAGAAATCTGAATTGTTTTTTGTATTCTTCAGTTTCGAAATTAAAAATTCTATACCATCCATCGTGCCCATTGGACTTATAATTCTTCTTAGAACGTTCATTTTGGACAAATCATCTTTTTCAAAAAGGAGTTCTTCTCTTCTAGTTCCAGACCTAGTAATATCCAAGGCAGGATAAATTCTCTTGTCTGCAACTTTTCTATCTAATATTAGTTCTGAGTTACCTGTACCTTTAAATTCTTCAAAAATTACTTCATCCATTCTACTTCCTGTATCAATCAAAGCTGTAGATATAATTGTTAGGGATCCTCCCTCTTCTACATTTCTAGCAGCACCAAAAAACCTTTTTGGTCTCTGTAATGCGTTAGCGTCTACACCCCCTGTCAAAACTTTCCCTGAACTTGGTATTACTGCGTTGTAAGCTCTTCCAAGTCTAGTTATCGAGTCTAATAATATCACTACATCTTTCTTATGCTCGACTAATCTTTTTGCTTTTTCAATTACCATTTCAGCTACTGCAACGTGTCTTGAAGCAGGTTCATCAAAAGTTGAGGCTACTACTTCTCCCTTAACTGATCTTTGCATGTCTGTAACTTCTTCTGGTCTTTCATCTATAAGCAAAACCATTAAATAACATTCTGGATGGTTAGCTGTAATGGATTGAGCAATATTTTGTAATATTATTGTCTTGCCTGCTCTAGGCGGTGAAACGATTAACGATCTTTGACCTTTACCAATTGGACTTACTAAATCAATTAATCTTGCTGTGTTATCAGGTTTTTTTTCTATTTTAACACTTTCTACCTCTAATTTAATTCTCTCATTAGGGTAAAGTGGCGTTAAATTGTCAAAGGCAATTTTATTTTTTCCTTTTTCGGGATTATCAAAATTAATTTTATTTACTTTCAATAAAGCAAAGTATCGCTCAGCATCCTTGGGACCTCGGATTTCGCCTTCAACCGAGTCTCCTGTTCTTAAGCCAAATCTTCTTATCTGGCTTGGGCTAACATATATATCGTCAGGACCAGGAAGATAGTTGGACTCTATGGCTCTTAGAAACCCAAAGCCGTCTTGAAGAACTTCCAGCACTCCAGTAGCAGTTATTTGCTCGTTTTTTTCAGCAAGTTTTTTTAATATCGCAAATAATATTTCCTGTTTTCTTAGCGTACTCGGATTTTCGATTCCAAGCTTTTCAGCTTCATTGATTAGCTCCGCAGGATTTTTTTGCTTTAATTCTTGTAAGTTCATGAAGTTTTAAGATTTGTAGGTAAGTATTATGAATATATGCGTTTTTTTAAATATTTCAACCCCTTTTATAAGGGCTTAAAAACAACAACAAATACAATAACTATTAATAATATTGTGGGAATTTCATTTATAATTCTAAAAAACTTTGAGGATTTCTGATCTTCATCTCTGGCAAATAGTCTTAGGTGTTTCCCTAAATAAAAATGATAGTGAGTCAATAATAAAACTGCCACGATTTTAATTTGCATCCATAGTTCAAAAAAAACCGAAAATCCCAATGAATGTATAAGCAAAATTCCAAAAAACCATGATAATAGCATCGCAGGCATCATAATATAATTATAAAGTTTTTTTTCCATAATCTTAAAAACTTCTTTCTGTGACTCATGGTGAGCCTCGGCATGATAAACAAATATTCTGGGCAAATATAAAAGCCCTGCCATCCAGGAAATAACAGCGATAATATGTAATGATTTAAATAATAAATAATAATTCATATGATTATTTAATTATATATCTAGTGATTAGTGTTTCAAAAAGTTTAATGTGATCAGAATCGTCATTTAAACAAGGAATTAGATCAAAGTTTTCGCCGCCATTTTTTAGGAAGCTCTCTTTTCCTTGTATATTTATTTCTTCTAAAGTTTCAACACAATCTGAAGCAAATCCTGGGCATATAACTAAGATATTTTTAACACCTTGACTTGGTAAATTTTCTAAAGTTTTATCTGTATACGGTTGAAGCCATTCTTGAGGGCCAAAACGTGATTGAAATGTCGTTCTGATTTCAACATCTGTAAAATTTTCTTTGATTAGTCTTGATGTTTTTTGACAATAGCATTGATACGGATCTCCTTTATCGAAATAAGATTGAGGTATGCCATGATACGAAGCGATTATTAAATCGGGTTTCCAAGATATAGATTTAAGTTTTTTAGTTATACTTTTTACCAGTGCCTCAATATAAAGAGGCTCACTTTCATAATGAGGTATGATTTGTAAGCTTGGTTGCCATCTCATTTTCATTAGTGATCTGTAAACTTCGTCACAGACGGTGGCAGTAGTGGCAGCCGCATATTGAGGGTAGAGTGGTAAAACAATTAAATTTTCGCATCCATCTTTTTGGAGAAGATCCAATCTACTTTTTATACTTGGATTCCCATATCTCATTGCAAATTCAACTTTAATCGTCTCATTCTGAACTTTTTCTTTTAACTTTTTTGCCTGGGAACGAGTATAAAAGAGTAAGGGAGACTCGTTCGTTTCTTTAAACCAAATTTTCTTATAAGCATGCGAAGTTTTGCTAGGTCTAAAAGTAAGAATAAATAAATTCAATATTAGTTGCCATATTATTGGATTTACTTCGATCACTCTTCTGTCTGATAAAAATTCTTTAAGATATTTTCTTATGTCCCACCAGCTTGTCGAGTCTGGGGTCCCTAGGTTGACTATTAGAACTCCAGTTTTTCCATATTTTATATTTGGATGTTTTTCTACTTTCATTTATGCTCTATTACAAAATTTATTAATTTTTTAAGTTTATCTGGATCTGTCTCTGGTTTTAATCCATGTCCTAAATTAAAAATATAAGGAACATCTTTAAAAACGTCTAGATACTTTTTTGCTTCAGCAATCATTTCTTGGTCAGGACAAAGCAGGTATTTTGGATCCATGCCTCCTTGTATCGCAACATTTTCAAGATTTTTTGCTGCCCATTCTGGCTCGATGTCGTAATCTATGCTTAAGCCGTTAGGCTTAACTATTTTGTTAAATTCCAAATATTTTTTACCAATGCCTTTAGGAAAACAAATTAAAGGTATCTTTTTTAATTTACAGAAATCAGAAATCTCCTTGTGTGGCTCAAAACAAAAAGAGTTCAGCCTTTCTAATGGTATTTTGCCTGCCCAGCTATCAAAAATTTGTATTACGTCCGCACCTGCTTTAACTTGGTTCTCTATATGAAGACAAATTAATTTATTTAATTTTTTAAGTATTATCTTTAAGTTTTCATCGCTGATATTAATTTTTTTAAAGTCAACAACATCTGCGTTATTTTTTAAATTAAGCATATATACTAGAAGAGTCCATGGTGCTCCCGCAAATCCAATTAACGATTTGCTTTTATGTAGTTTTTCCCTTGCTAAATTTATTGCTTTATAAATGGGTTGTAAATTTTTTACGTATTCATGATAATTTTTTTCTTGAAATTTCTCAAAATTAAATTCTTCTAAACAAGGGCCTAAATTTTTTTTAAAATTAACTTTTTGACCTGTGGCGTGAGGGATAATCAGGATATCTGAAAATATTATAGCAGCATCTAAATCGTATCTTTTTATTGGCTGTAGAGTGATTTCTGAACTTAATTCACTATTAAAACAAAGTTTTATGAAATTAGTATTTTTATCTCGTATTTTTCTAAATTCAGGTAAATATCTTCCTGCTTGTCTCATAAACCATATGGATCTACAAGTTTTTTTTTTATTTACTAATATCTTGGTTAGATTACTCATATAATTATATTTTAAATTAAAGTGATTAGTAATAGATCCTGTTAATTATTAATATAACTATTTATACATATTTTATTCAATTTGATTTTGATAATTTGTTATATTTTAAACACATATTTGGAGATTTGCCTTAATTGTTAACATCCATAGAACTATAATATTAACATCTAATAAAATGTTAAGATAATGTTAATTATTGTTAGTTTTTTTTCAATTAGAATTTAAATAATGTAAAAATTAGACTTGTTAAGAAATTGTTAACAAAAATATGAACGAAAAATACAATGTATATCTTGTGTCTGACTCAACAGGAGAAACTCTAGACAGGATTTTTTTATCTTTAAAGTCTCAATTTGCTAATTTTGAATATGAAAAAAAAGAATATGCATTTGTTAGAACCGAGCAACAAATTGATAAAATTATTAAGAATTGTTGCGAAATTGAAAACCCAATAATTTTATATACAATTGTGGAAACAAAACTTGCAAAATACTTATCTAACATCAGTCAAAAAAATAACATTCCTTGTTTTGGAATACTTGGAAATTTGATTTTAACTTTCTCAAAGTTACTTAATCAAAAAGCCATACACAAACCCAGCGCTCAGCATGTTTTAGACGACGAGTATTATAGAAGGATTGAAGCTATCCAATTTACTATGTCTCACGACGATGGAAAAAAAATAAACGATGTCTCTAATGCCGACGTTGTCTTGCTCGGAGTCAGCAGGACAAGCAAAACTCCAACCTCTATATATTTAGCAAATAGAGGTTTTAAGACAATTAATATACCATTAGTTTTAGATCAAAAAATTCCAGATAGTCTAAAGTTAAAAACAAACAAAACTAGTGTTATTGGTCTAGTTGCTGATCCAGAAAGATTAGCAGATATTAGAAGAAATAGAGTAGCAATAATGAAAGAAAAAAATTTAAAAGAATATACTGATCTTAAATTTATAAAAGAAGAAGTAGAGCAATCCAAAAAACTTTTTAAAAAATATAATTGGCCTATTATTGACGTAACAAGAAAGTCTGTTGAAGAAACAGCAGCTTCAATACTAAAGATTTTAGAAATTCAAAAGAACAAATGAAAATTATCTTAGCGTCTAAAAGCGGTGTAAGAAAAAAAATTTTAGACAAATATAATATTAATAATGACGTAATTGTTTCTAATATTGACGAAGACGAAGTAAAAAAATCTCTGTTAGCACAAAAAGCTTCACCTTTAATTATATCAAAAAATTTAGCAGAACTTAAGTCAACTAAAGTAAGCAGGAATCATCCAGATATTTTAGTTTTAGGTGCTGACAGCGTTATTTCTCATAACAGTAAATTGATTAGTAAACCAAAATCAAGAGAAGAAGCCCTAGATATTTTAAAAATTCTTAACGGCTCTAAACATCATCTTATCAGCTCTGTTTGTTTTTCTAAAAATGGTTCTATGATTTGGAATTACACAGACCAATCAGAATTAAAAATGAAAAATTTTAAAGATAATGAACTCCTAGATTATCTCAATAAAATTGAAACAAAAACTTTATTAGCATATGGAGTTTATCAAGTTGAGGCAGACGGCCTTTCATTATTCGAGTATATTAAAGGGGATCAAAATTCAATTATGGGTCTACCTGTTAAACAAATTATCAATTATATAAATGAATACAAAAAATAAAAAAACATTTGCAATTATCGGCAGACCTATAGAGCACTCTTTGTCACCTACACTGCATAATTATTGGTTAAAAAAATATAAAATTAATGCAGATTATTCGCTACTTCATATTGATGAAAGTGAAATTGAAACTGTTATTAAAAGAATTAGAAATAATGAAATTAGTGGAATTAATGTTACTTTGCCGTATAAACAAAAAGTAATTCCGTATATTGATGAATTAGTTAATGATGCGAAACTAGCTAACTCGGTTAATACAATTTTTCTAGACAATAAAAATGTGTTAATAGGAGAAAATACAGATGTATATGGTTTACAAGCTGGTTACCTTAAAGAACTAACTGAAGCAAAAAATAAGAGAGTTTTAATAATGGGCGCTGGTGGAGTTGCTCCTTCTGTAATTCTTTCTTTACAAAAATCCCAAATAAATAATATATCAATTGTCAATAGGACACACGAAAAATCAATTTTTATAAAAAAGAGGTTTAATTTTATAAATGTTTTAAAATGGGAAAATTTAGAGAAACAGATTAAGAATTTCGATATTATAATTAACGCGACAAGCTTAGGTCTTAAAAATAATAATGATTTCGATTTTGATTTTAAAGAAGTCAGGGATAATTTGATTTTTATTGATACAATTTACAACCCCTTAGAAACAAAAACATTAAGATATCTAAAAGAAAAAAAAATTAAAACTTTTAATGGATTAGAAATGTTTATTTACCAAGGACAAAAGGCTTTTTATTTGTGGAATAAAATAAATCCTGAAATAGATGATGATTTAATTAATTTATTGGTCTCAAAATTACAATGATTAAAATTGGTATTACAGGATCTATAGCTTCTGGCAAGACAACTGCTAGTAAAATAATTTCATTTAGAAAAGGCCCATTATTTAATGCTGATGATTATGTAAGAAAGTTATACAAGACGAAAAAGTTTAAAAAAATTATCCTGAAAAAATTTGATATTAAAGCTACAAGAAATTTTAAAGTAGAATTGAAAAAAAAATTACTATTAAAAAAAGAAAGCTTAAAAAAACTTACGAAAATTATACACCCAATTGTGAGAAAGAAAATGATAGATTTTATCAAAAAAAATAGATTTAAAAATATTATATTCTTGGAAATTCCTTTATTGATTGAAAGTAAGCTCATGAAACACTTTGATTTGATTATTTTTATTAAATCAAAAAAAAGCATAAGGTTAAAAAGATATGTTTCTAAGGGTGGTAACAAAAAATTATTTTCATACTTAAACAATCATCAAATGAATGATAGTAAAAAGCTTAAATATTGTGATTATGTAGTTGTTAATAATAAATCTTTATCGGTTTTAAAAAGAAAACTTTTAAATATAATTGTCTAATGTATGAAATTTTTCTAGATACTGAAACTACAGGCTTATCTTTTCATGAAGGTCATAAAATAGTTGAAATAGCATGTGTAGAAACGAAAGATCTAATTCCAACAGATAGAGTATTCCACAAACTTCTGAATCCTAAGAGAGACGTGCCAGAAGAGGCTTTCAAAGTTCACGGATTTTCTCAAAAGTTTTTAAGTGACAAAGAAAGTTTTGATCAAGTAGCTGATGATTTTCTAAATTTTGTAAAAGATAAAAAAATTATAATCCATAACGCTAGCTTTGATCTTAGTTTTTTAAATGGAGAATTAAAAAATATAAATAAAGAATTAATTGATAAAAAGTTAATCGTTGACTCTCTAGAGGTAGCTAGGAATAAATTTCCTGGTACTTCCAATTCACTAGACTCATTATGTAAAAGATTTCATATAGATCTTTCACGTAGAACGAAACATAACGCTCTATTAGATTGCGAACTATTAAGAGAAGTTTACATCAATCTTTTAGATGTTAAAGAACCTAAGTTTAATCTTTCTTCTATAAGCCCAGAAAGTAGTGATATATTGAATAAAGAAAAAAAATACGGAAAAAAAATCTTAGAGATAACAAATAATGAAATTCAAAAACATAAAGATTTTTTAAAAACTGAATTAAAAAAGAATTTTTATTGAATTTTGTTCAAATTATATAGTTTTTCAAAATCAACTATTTGACTAATTTTTATATCTTTAAAACCTGAACATTCAAATAAATAAATAAAAATTTTTCTTAATTCTGAATAAATATCTCCAGGAACCTTTACCAAAATAATCTTTTCAATTTCTTTTTTATCCCTAGCTTTCTCAGAAAGTTCTATAATAGCAGAGTAAACTATTTTGGTACTAATTTTTTCAAAATTATCTTTTATAGGATTAAGACTAAGTGTTGTTTGAACCTCTATTATTTTTTCATTTACTTGATTACTTTTAATGTCAATTTTTATTTTATAATTCGATATATCTTTTGATAACAAAAAAAAGGCTTTTGGATTTGGTATATTGAAATCCAAAGTATTTATATACTTGCCAATTATCTTATAAGTCATCTTTTTTGTCTTCTATTATTTCACCATCTAGAGTTTTGTTATGTTTGTTTCTATTGTTAACATTCTTATTTATAAGAAAATTTATGATTATTTTTCTTGAAAATGGTATTAGTAATAAAAAACCGAAAACATCAGTTACAAATCCTGGTATTATTAATAGAAAAGCTGCAATCGCAATCGATGCTCCAGAGAATAATTCATAAACTGGATTTTTATGTTGATATAAGTTTATAACTCCCATCCTGATCGTCTTTATGCCTTCTTGTTTTGCAAAATATAACCCGATAACCGCAGTGAAAAACACAAGAGATAAAGTAGTTAAAGCCCCTATTTTAGCTCCAATTTTTATTAATAGGAAAATTTCTATAGCTGGCACCCCTAAAAATAAGAAAAAAAATGAGTTCATTTGTCTGATACAAAAATATATTATTAATGTATATTTATCAAATTATGAGTAACAGTTTTGGATATATAGACATTATTTTGCTCGGTATGATTGCCGGGTTCATTATTTTGAGGCTGAGGAGTATTTTGGGTCGAAAAACAGGTCACGAGCCAAAAATTTATCCCGGATTCGCGGAACAAAAATTTAACGTTCCTAAAAACAACGTAAAAACGTTCAAAGAGAATCATGACGTATTAGAAGGCGAAGAAAAAAAAGAGTTTTTAAGAGGTGCAGAGATAGCTTATGAAACAATACTTACTTCTTTTGCAAATGGTGACACAAAAAAACTAGAAAGTTTACTAACCACTGATATGGCTAGTAACTTTAAACAAGCTATAGATGTTAGAAAAAAAGAAAATATTAAATCTGAATTTACTTTTGTAGGTGTAAAGGAGTCTAACCTAGAAAAATATGAGCGAATAAAAAATGAAGTTTTTGCTTCGGTAAAGTTTGTATCAGAAGTTATTTCTGTAAAAAAAGATAAAGATAATAAAATCGTTGAGGGCAACCCTAATAAGATTAAGCAAGTAACCGATTACTGGAAATTTACAAGAAATATCTTAAAAAAAGGTCCAAATTGGTATTTGACTGAAATTATCAGTAAGTGACAAAGAAAAAAAAAATTTCACAAAAAGATCTTAACACCTGGAAACACTACTTAAACAATCCTCAAGATATTGTAGATAAAGATTTTCCAACTAAGAACAGTTTTTCTTCAAATAAATATCGCTATGATTTACATGGCTATACTTTAATTGAAGCAAATGAAAAGGTTAAAGCAATAATTCTATCTTGTATTAAAAAAAATTATAATGAAATTTTACTTATTACAGGTAAAGGAATTCACTCTAATACAGAACAAGATGTATATGCATCAAAAGATTTAAGCAAACTAAAGTATTCAGTCCCTGAATTTATTAAATCAGATACTGAAATTTCTAAATATATTTCTTCTATCAAAAGTGCAGATAGAAAAGATGGTGGTGATGGAGCAATAGTTATTAAATTAAAAAAAATTATAGAATAAATTTAGATAAATCAGTATCCTTCACCAAATTTCCTAGATTACTATTTACATAATTTTTATCGATAATAATCGTTTCACCAGCCTTATCTGTTGCATTGAAACTTATGTCATCTAGAACTTTTTCAATTATTGTATGAAGCCTTCTTGCTCCAATGTTTTCAACTGATGAATTTACCTCAGCAGAAATTTTAGCTAACATATCGATACCATCATCTGTGAACTTAAGTTCAACATTCTCAGTTTTAAGTAATTCTTTATACTGTTTAATCAAACTATTATCAGGCTCTTTGAGTATTCTTTTGAAATCATCTTCATTTAAGGCATTGAGCTCAACCCTAATAGGCAGTCTCCCTTGCAATTCAGGCAGCAGATCAGAAGGCTTTGCTAATTGGAAAGCACCTGAAGCTATGAAAAGAATGTGATCAGTTTTTATTGGTCCATGTTTAGTGCTTACCGTTGTGCCTTCAATCAGAGGTAAAAGATCTCTTTGAACACCTTCTCTGGAAACATCTCCACCAACTCTATCGCTTCTAGCTGAAACTTTATCTATCTCATCTAAAAAAACTATTCCATTTTCTTCAGTCGCTTTTTTTGCTTCCTTAATAATTTTATCTTCTTCTATCATTTTATCAGATTCTTGAGCAACCAGAATGTCATGTGACTCTTTTACTGTCATTTTTTTCTTTTTGCCTTTTTTGTTTCCCATTGATTTACCAAGTATATCTCCAATGTTAACCATTCCTACATTCCCACCCGGCATACCTGGAATCTCAAAACTTTGAAAACCTGATGATTTGTCCTGTACTTCAATTTCTATTTCATTGTTGTCTAAATCACCATTTCTTAATCTTTTCCTGAAGCTTTCCTTTGTTGCAACACTTGCTTTATTTCCAACCAAAGCATCTAAAACTTTGTCTTCCGCTTTAAGCTCAGCTTTTGCTTTTACTTCTTTCCTTTTTTTCTCTCTTTCCATTGCTATTGCAATTTCAATTAAGTCCCTAACTATCTGTTCAACATCTCTACCAACGTATCCAACCTCAGTAAATCTCGTTGCTTCAACCTTGATAAATGGAGCTTCAGCTAGTTTTGATAGCCTTCTAGATATTTCAGTTTTGCCTACTCCAGTTGGACCAATCATTAAAATATTCTTTGGTAAAACTTCATCTCGCATTTCATCTGAAAGTGCTTGCCTTCTCCATCTATTTCTTAATGCAACTGCGACTGCCTTTTTAGCCTCTTTTTGTCCAATCACATACCTATCTAGCTCTGAAACTATTTCTCTTGGAGATAAAGCACTAACTTTAGAATTTTCTTTTGTTTTATTCTTCACAAGATTTAAATTTGTTACTTTGCTTGATTTTACCATCTTATATTTTCTCTACTGTTACGTTATTGTTTGTGAAAACACATATATCAGAAGCAACTTTTATTGATTTTCTCGCAATGTCTTCAGCTTTCAAGTCTGTTTCAATTAAAACTTTTGCTGCAGCCAAAGCATAGTTTCCACCTGAACCTATTCCAATAATTCCATCTTCTGGTTCTAAAACATCACCTGTGCCAGAAATTATAAAACTATGTTTTTTGTCTGCTACTGCCATTAGAGCCTCTAATCTTCTTAAAAATTTATCACTTCTCCAATCTTTTGCTAATTCAACTGCTGCTCTTTGTAAATTTCCAGCATGCTTTTCTAATTTTGCTTCAAGTCTTTCAAATAAAGTCAAAGCGTCAGCTGTAGATCCAGCAAATCCTGCAATTACACCTCTGCTTTCAATTTTTCTAACTTTTTTTGCTTTGCTTTTTAGAACTGTATTACCAAGACTGACTTGCCCGTCTCCTGCTACTACAGTTTCACCGTTTTTTCTGAGCAACACAATCGTAGTTCCATGCCATTTTTCAGCTGTATTCATGCTATTATATGTAGAGATTAATTTTGGATCTTCAATAGTGATTTATTGATAAAATGACCATTTAAATATATATCAAAGGTTAATCAGCTTAGTTTATGAATAGAAAAGCAAAAATTACTAGAAAAACAAAAGAAACCTGCATTACTGTCGCGGTCAATTTAGACGGCAAAGGAAAGTATAAAATTAAAACTGGAATAGGTTTTTTGGATCATATGTTAGAGCAG
>MDSV01041690.1_pt1 | contig 12518 bp, 9 predicted proteins | sample 810851 | NCBI WGS metagenome assembly MDSV01 (sample SAMN05326640, study PRJNA326480) | marine metagenome | isolation source: seawater | place: Atlantic Ocean: North East | collected 2012
CTAATTTTTGTTTCTGAAATTTTCCATAATTTATTTGTCTCAATAAATTTTTTTAAAAAATTTTTTCGTTGATTATTTTCATTTAAATAAATATTTTTATTTGCTTTAAATGGCGACCAATATTTAATTATTTTTATATTTCCTTGTTTGTTTAAAAATAATTTTGAACCTGGTCCTAACTCATAAATATTTTGATATATTGTTTTATTTTGAAAAGTTCGTCCTAAACACATAAAATTCATTAATGAGTCCTCATCAATTTTAAGATTAATTATCTTGAATCTCACTAAGTGTGAATAATCTGAGCTAATTATAAAAAATTTTTTATTTTTTGATAAAAAAAAATATAAAGGCTTTATCCCTAATCTATCAACTGCTGAAAATATTGAATTTTTTAAATTATCATAAATTACAAAAGCAAAGAAGCCTTTAAAAAAATTTATACATTTATCTTTATAAATAAGATAATATTTCAAGATTACTTCTACTTCATTGTTATATTTCACTTTTATACCTTGAAGTTTCAAATCTTTAATTAAATCCAGGTAATTTAAAATCTCTCCATTAAAAACTACAGTGTATCTTCCACACTCACTCATGTAGGGTTGGCTTCCACTTTTAATTCGATTTATACTAAGCCTATTAAACCCAATTAATATATTTTTTTTATTAATATACTTACTTTCATCTGGTCCCCTGTTTTTCATGTATTTTAGAGAATTTAGAAAATTTTTTTTAACCTTATTGCTGATTTTATCTGACTTTATTATTAAAATACCACACATAGGATTAATTACTTTTACTTTTTTTCTCTATATATTTAAGTATTGTGCTCCAGCTACCATAATTTTTGTTTTTTTGATGATAGATATATTTTTTTTTGTATTCCCCATATTTTTTTTGATTGATTTTTACTGATTTAATTACATCTTTAGCATTGGATTTTAAGGAATATTTTTCTACGTTTATAATTGGTGATCCAAGTGTTTTGGAAAGTTCTTGGGTAAGCAAATAAGCATTATAATGATGTTTTTTATAATAATCAGATATTAAAAAAATTAATGGTTTATTATATAAGACCGCTAATTGACAAGCAAAAGAATTATGGGAGAGAACTATATCAGAATTTTTTATCAATTCAGGTGTTTGGTCAAAAAAAAATTTATATTTTTTTAATGGTAAATCATATTTATTTCTCCTGTGGTGAGCAGCAATTTTTATATCAAAATTTACAAAATTTTTTTTTAGGTAATTAAATAGTTGTTCCATTGAAGTCCAGTAATCAACTTTTTTTCTGTTACTATCTTGAGCATAAGTAAGTTTATAGTCAAAATTGTCCTCGATAACATCATCTATAAAAACTATACTTTTTCTTTTTGTTTTAATTTTTTTTTTATTTTTTGTTTTTAAAAAAAGCTCGTATTCAGGACTATTAATCTTGATAAGTTTGTTGTTATAATCATTCTTAATTTTTTTGACCATGTAGTTATTAAAAACAAAGACTAATTCAGAATTTATGTTACTTATTTTTTTTGAGATAAATAATGATAATTTGTCTTTTAACATGAAAATAATTCTTTTTAATATTACTAAAATATTATTTCTTAAAATATAATTTTTTATACTTTGTGTAGTAAATAAATTTAATTCTATTTCAGGTGAGAGCTTAAAAATTATTTTTCTACCGCCTTTTATAAATAAAAACCTTTCTATTAATGAAGCAAGTATAAAATTACCTCCATTATTTAAATAAAAAAAATTTTTAGGAAGTTTTTTAAGTTCTGCAATTAAATTTGAGTATGAGAATATAACTTTAAAATTTTTATTCTTTTTATATCTACTTCCTTTTTTTGTATAATCTTTATATATTTTTTTATTTATTAAAGGAAGAATTGACCAGTACTTAATTTTCCAGTTTTTATAAGTAGAGCCAACCCCAAACCTTATAAAATTATGCTTAGTCAAAGGTTGATTTGTAAGAACAATTAAAGTTTTGCTTAAGTCCATTGATAAAAATTAAACGACTAGTTATTCATCCAAACAGCTTGTTTTAATTCCCATTTGTTTTTATTTTTTTTCCAAATATGTTTTGGTCTAAAACTATTTATAACTTTTTCAAATTCTTGCTGGTTCATATTTAAATATTCAAGTATTTCTTTAAAATATTTTTTCGGAAATTCACCATCGTATTTTTTGACTAAAGCCACAGCCTCCTGACGTGTGATTATTCCATTTCTTACCTCTAAAGCAGCATCTTCTGTTGCTCTTCCTCTTCCAGTTTTTATAAACCACGTATAAAAGTGTAAATTATCCAGCTTGTCATCTAAGCTGGAATATTTTGTATAAGTCCCTTCACTTCTATACGGATTGACTTTGAAATCTGAATTTTCAGAAGCAAAGTAAAAGTTGCTCTGTGGATTGTAATTTATATAGAAAGGCAAATTTAATACTGTAAGTTTTTGAATTTCTTGTTCTTTATTTTTTAAAGGAAGATAGGGGTGTATATCATTTTTCGTAATATTATATCTTTCAAGATCATTAATATGAACACCACCAAAATATAAATCTTCCGTATTTGAATGAAATAAAGCTTTATTTACGTGACCAGAAATATTGTACAAATTTCCTCCTACGCCTTTTTCAAAATAAGCATCTCCATAAATTATTAAATTAATTTTTTTTTCTAAAGCTAATTTTGGTGCTAAATTAAATTGTCCTAAAACAAAAGGTTGAAAGGGGTGTAAAATATTTACAAAAGCAAGTTTAGTCAGCTTTCTGTGTACCAAAGGATTAGGTGTATGAAGTTCATTGTCTAAACCCATTTTTTGCCAAGCTTGGAAATTGTGCCATCCTATATCTGTATAAATATGAGGAGCCCAAGTAACGGTTAATGGGTTCATTTTATATTTATATTTCAATACATGTGAAAGATAGATACTATCCTTGCCACCACTTCCTGGCAGAAGGACATCATAACTTCCATCATTTTTCCGATATTTATCTAAAATTTCAATAAGTTCTTTCTCCCTCTCTTCCCAGTTAATTTTTTGTTTTTCTTCAAAATATTTACAAGCTCCACAAACACCCTCATTTAAAGAAGTTCTTTGTTTTATGTTATCTTTAGTTTCCAAATGTTGTATAGAGCCCATAAATCTTTGATTAGACTCAACGCATTTATTACAAAAAATAATTTTAGAAGTAGGATCTTTTGATAAATTTTTATTAGAGCTCATTTAAAAAATTTCTAGTAATTTGATTTTTTTCCTAAGAATTCTATATGGTAAGTGTATGAAAAATTATATAACTTAACATCCCATTTTTTCTCGAAATTCCAATTATAAAATCCTTGGGCATTAAATTTCTCAACTCTTTCTTTAGGCCTATTAACACTGTAAAAATAATTTTTTGTTACTCTTTCAATATTTTTTAAATAATATTTTTGTGTTTCATTAGTCATCTCGCCCATAGAAATTGTGTTTATAATTAAATCTATTGAATTGTCAGAGATATTTTCAATTTTTGGTTGAGGTAAAATAATGAAATCGAATTTTTTGATTGACTCTTTTTCAAAAGAACTAGGATTTTTAAAGTCGATCGCCTGTCCAATTTTGGCACTAGGAAAATTTCTTTTTAAAAAATATGTAGCTAAAATACATGCCTCTGGAATTTCAAATATAATTATTGTCGATTTTTTAAAAGTATACTTTAGAAGTCTTGCTAAACCTCCATATCCACCACCAATATCTGCAATAATATTATGCTCATCAGTCTTTAATTCAGTAAATTTTGAAATTTGAGAACAAAAATAGGCATGTCTAAGAATAGAGTGAGACAATCTTTGATTCCTATAATTCAGGCATATATTTTTTCCTACAAAACTTTCTGATGCTTTTCTTAAAACTTCCAAATCGATATAATCAGATATTTTATGGTATAGATTAACTAAACTAAGTGATTTTATTTTATCAATTCTGTTTTGAGAACTTTTTAAATACGATAAATCATTTATAATGGCAGAATTAGTTTTGGTTTTTGATCGAAAATTTTCTAGTGCCGTTAAGTTTAAATTGCCGTTTTCTAAAAATTCTTTTTTATACTCATCACGGCAAGTTTTCCACCACTCTGAGTCTTCATAATTTTTTTTTGTTGAAATAAGTTCTATTGAATAATCATAGCTATTATTTAAATCTTGCAAAAAATCTTTATCTACTTCAATTTTTTTTTGTTCAAGGAAATTTAAAGATTGAACTGGCCATACACTATCATCATTACCCTTCTTAGTTAAGAGTGTGTTTTTTTTCGAGTCTTCACCATTATCGATAAAAGTATTGTTGTTATAAAATCTATTCAAAAATATAATAGTAATAATATTAATTGTAATATACATAATTCGTCCCAAAAAATTGAGATAGATAGTTGAATTTGGGGGATCTTTTAAAAGAAACATTTTTTCAGAAAATAAAATTGTTTTTTTATTATAAAAAATACTTTTTAAGAATACAAAAATATGTAAAATTTTTGCCGATGGTCTGTGATAAGATTTGAATAAATAGTTTTTAAACTTTTCGAACATAAATATTATAATTATTTTTTTTATTCATATAATTTACCAACACCTTTACCAAATAAAACATATTCTTTATTTTCCTCGTGACCTAAATTTAAGTCTCTATTAATAATAAATTCCTTTTTTGTAATAATTTTTATTTTTTCATCCATCTCATTTTGATTTTTCTTTTTTAAAAATGTGCTTGGGCCAGTGAATTTAAACTTATTAATATCCTCTTGATGCCAATATCTATGATTTTTTGATTTATTCAACACAAGTTCAAGAGAATTTGAGTCAATTTCAAGCCACTCGCAAAATTTTTCAAAATGTTTTGGCTGTTGATGCTCATAAAATTTGATTAATTCAATACCCTGTATTCTTGTAATTCTTTTATGTCTTATTTCTCTACAAACATGGTCTGTAATTTTTGAATAACCTCTTTTATAGAGTTTCAAAATATCGTGTAAATTCATGTAATTATAACAGTCTACATGGTCATAAGTATCGAAAGTTCTTGGAAGTTTACAAGATTTATAGCCATATTTTTTAATCATCAATTGATGCTGATGAGTTGGATCCCATCTTATATAATTTCCAAGGTATATTCCTCTAATCCCAATAGAATTAATTGTAGAATCGTCTGGATAATTGTACTGAGAAATATCTTCTTCAGAAATTTCGTTATCTATTTTAATTAATTCAGAAGCTTCTACGCCGAATAGATCATGATTTTCTCTATGTCTCCTACTCATCTCTACTTCATGATTGTGAGAAAACATACCGACTTGTTCCAATCCTTGATGAGCTCCCCATATGATTAAAGGAATTTTATATTTGCTTGCTACTTCAAGAGGAAATACCGTATGTCCTGCTAATATAGGCCAATAAATATTTTGGTGCTCTAATAATGTAAACTTTGTAATTTTTTTAACAGAATTCATGTTTACATTCTTAAAAAGAATATCTACATCAAATTTAATTCTTAAATTTGCAAGGTTGCTTATGCCTATTGGAGTATTAAAATATTTATTATAATTAACGACTAAAGGATTTAAGCCAAGTAAATTTTTTACTATATGCATTATGAAGTAACTATCATTAGCGCCACTGACAGGTACTATGCAATCATAATTTTTTCTTGATTTTGACTTGTATGGATTTACGATTTTTTTAAGTTTTTTAAACCTTACATTCCAATCCAAAATATCTTTTTCATCATGTATTTGACAGCCAGAACAAATTCCTTCTTCATTAAAGGTAATGCTAAATGGATGTTGGTTAGAGTACAAACATTTTTTACAAAAAATTATCTCTTTAGACTCCATTTTAAATCCTGCTAGAATAGTGAGCTTCTCTAAAGTATTTTGAACTTAATTTTGATTTAAATTCTTGAATTTTATGCTCACCATAATTTAGATTATTACCAATTACACAAGCTACTACTCTTTTATCACTGAAAATTTTTTTAAAATTTTCTTTTTCATAAATTCCACAGTGTAAAATAAGATTTTTCTTAAAATTGAACTTTTTTAAAATTTCATGATTAAAGCCTTTCATTGTACCTTGATTTTTGAAGTCAGATATTAATATTTCTGAAATTAAATTCTCTTTAATTGCTTTGATAAAATTTTCACCAATTGCTTTTTCTTTTTTCAATTTATAATCATATATTAAAAGCTCATTTTTTTTATTAAAAGTGAGAGGCATGCTTAAAATTACAGACTGGCTTCCAACACTTTCTGATATTTCTTTCAAATGATTAAAGTTTTGATTTACAACACTTTCCAATACGATCCTATCTGCACCTAATTCAATTACTTTTTTTGCTTGAGAATAGTTAGAGATACCGCCTCCATAAATTATAGGTGTCTCAATCTTTAATTTTTTTATTTTTTTTATAAGATCAAAATCGGGCCCAGAATTATTTATTGATCTATCGATAGACAATATAATTATTTCATCTGCATTCCATCTGTTTAAGTTTTTAACTGATGACTCGATGCTGCCTATTGGTAAAAATTTGTCGTAACCAAATGATTGAACAACATTTCCACTTCTGCAAACAATGCTTGATATAAGTCTTTTTTTAATCATTAATATTTTCTAAATAAATTTTAAAAAAATCTAACCCTGCTTCTTGACTTTTTTCTGGATGAAACTGTACGCCCAATACATTTTTTTTTTTAATTAGTGCAATAAATTTATCATCATTAAATTTGAAATATCCCTTTTCTAAAGGCATTTTGGTATCAATAAAGTATTGGTGTTGAAAATAAAAAGATTTACCGTTTAAAGACTGAAAAACTGAACTTTTATCAAAAAAAACATTATTCCAACCGATATGATTTTTAAAAGGTATTTTTTTTGTGCTTCCTTTTATAAGCTTTAATCCTTTAGTGTTTTGAATTTCGGGTGAGAACTCAGTTAAAAGCTGCATTCCTAGACAAATTCCCAAAATGTTTTTTCCTTTTAATGCAATAGACTTCAATTTTTTTATAATTGAAATTTTTTCCATATATTTCATTGCTTTTGGAAAAGTTCCAACACCTGGCAAAATCACAATATCAGAATTTTCTAAATAATCTTTTGAATTACCGATATTAATATTATTACCGAATCTTTTTAGAGTCTTTTCAATAGAGGAATAATTTCCAGATCCATAATTAAATATCAAAATATTTTTTCTCATTTTAATCCAACACCAACTTTAAATTTTGGCAAATATTTTTCAGAATTTTTTTTATTGTTAAGGGTAAATAATTTTTTGTTAACAAAGTTTGAAATATTATTCCAAAACTCAGTTTCACTTATATCAATATAATCACAAAAACTTTTAATATATTTTTCGTCACATTTGCCGTCATATTTTACAATAAGTCTGATAGCGTCCTCTCTGGAAATTTTTCTTTGTCTTATTTCATAATTTAAGTAATCAGTAACTCGACCAAATCCAAATTTATAATATTTTATCATTTGATTAACAATTACCCAGTCTTCGTCTAATGCCATTGATCCATAAAGATCTCCAGTATTTTCAACTCCATCTGATCTCAATTTCAGTCCATTTAAGGAGGCATATTTTGCATTATTTAAGATAGACCAGTCCTTCATAAACCAGCCTAGATAAATTATTTGAATATCATTTTTTGAAAACTCTTTTTCTGATGGGTATTGATAAGGAATTAATTTTGCTTTGTCCTCAATTAAATCAGACATCCATGATAAATCACAATTTTTTAGAGTATTATTTTTTCTTAACAGATTTCCATCGTACTCACGTTCTTTAATTATTGTCTTTATATCCGTAGTTTTACCATTGCCACCTTCTCCCCAAAAAATTAATTTAATTTTATATTTTATGGCTATTTGAGGTAGTGAGGAATACAATGCTAGCTCAGGACCTCTTAAGTAATTTCCACCAAAAAAACCTTTTTTTAAAAATTTCTTCCAAGTTTGAGGCCCAGGTGCAGTCACTATCAAATCAAAACCTAATTTAATTAAATTTGATAAATTTTGTGCTCCTAGTTCTGTTAATTGCTCTGGTGGATAAGTACAACAAACTAATAATGGTTTCATTTTTAGTTTTTCTCGAATCCATAAAGCTTGTCTTGTGCTATCTTTTCCACCACTTACACCAATTATGCAGTCAAATGTTTCATCTTTATTTTTATATTTTTTTGATATTTTTTTTAATATCTCTAGTTTTTCACTCTCATCAAATTCTGAAACAAATTTTTCATAATATTGACAAGTTGAACAAAGTCCCTTTTTATTAAACTTTGTAATCGGAAAAGTACTTGGTTCTAAACAATTTTTACAATATTTCATTTTTGATAAATTTATTTATAGTTTTTGAAAATATTATATTTCTCGGACTATAAATTAAGATATTTCTTATTTCTTTAGAAATAATATTTTCCCATTTTTTTTGATTGAGTCGAATTACTTTACTAATTTTAGAAAAAAAAATTTTTCTACTAATTTTTGTTGACCAAAAAAAACCTTCCTTTTTTTTATACATTTTACTATAGTTTTTATATGGAAAAACTTTTGGGAAACAAACTCCTTTGATATTTTTTGAGAAGGCTTCATAACCTAAAGTTGAGTTTTCAAATACTACAAATTGAGATTCATTAATTATTTTATAAGTATTCCTGGTGCTTACATTTGGTACAAATACCCAATTTCCATTGCCATAATACTCCCTGTATTTTGGTAAGGTATTTCCTTTATATTTTGATAGAAGAAATAATTTAATCTTGTTCGCGATACAATATTTTTCTAGATACTTAAATATTTTTACCGATCGGAATCCCTTGGAGTTAATTTTCTCATCTTTATTATTGGGTAAAGCTCCAGAAATAAATAGAATTTTTTTTATTTTCTTAACTTTCTTTTTTTTTATTGGAAAATTATTATTTTTAATCCCTCCTAGTGTTATAATTTTTGTATCTAAGTATCTTTTATATTTGTCACGATCGTTTTTTCCTAAAACAAAACTAATGTCTGATTTAAATTTGAATTTTTTATTTTTTTTCTTAAAATTTTTTATATAGCTATAAAAATTTTTTTCTTTAAAAGCTATTTGAACACTGATGTACTTTGCTTGAGGATACAAATTTTTTAATTTAAAAAAACCTGGATTTTCATCAATTAAAGTAATCACAACTTTTGGTGAAACCATTTTAAAGAAATTTAATTTATAATTTTTTTTTATATTTTTTATACCATTTACAAAAATTGTATATAAAATCACATATAAATTTACCTGCTCGTATCTATTATAAAAAATTTCATATCTTTTATTTTTTAAGAAAAAGTCTAATTCTTCAATACTTTCATCGTCATATATTAAAATATTTGATTGATTTGGTTTTGTTAATCTCCATTTAACTAATACAAAAACTCTAAAAAAAAGTTTAAGGTTTTGAAATATACTGTTCATGAATATTTTATTTTTTCTCCATAAGAGTTTGATTTTTGATTTCATACACGCGGTCAAAAATTTCATAATCTTCAATATTATGACTGACCAAAATAATAGTTTTATTTTTACTTAATTTTTTAAGTGTTTTAAATAATTCATCTGAGGTTAAAGAATCTAGTGAGCTGCTTGGTTCATCTAATATAAGAATTTCTGGATCATGATATAAAGCCCTCGCTATAGCAATTCTTTGCTTTTGGCCGCCTGAAATTTGTTTTCCATCTTCTCCTATTTTAGTTTCATATTTCTTTTCTGATTCATTAATAAAATCGTTTAATTGAGCATCAAAAATACTTCTTTGAATGTTATTTTCGTTTATTTCCTTGTCGTCTATACCAAAAGCAATATTTTTTTTTATAGTGTCATCCAAAAGATAAATGTTTTGTGGGACAAATCCTATTTTTTTTCTCCAATTAAATAAATTATTTTTAATATTTTGTCCGTCTACAATTATTTTTCCAGAAGAAACTTCTAAAAGTCCCATAATTAAATTTAAAAAAGTAGTCTTGCCAGTTCCAGTCGGACCAATAATGGCAATAAATTCTTTTGGTAATATTTTAAAATTAAGTTTTGTTAAGATCTTTCTCTTAGTTTTATCAAATTTGTATTCTGCGTCATCAAACAAAATATTTTTCTCAAATTTTATTTCATTTTTAAATTCTAAATTTTCAATGGAATCTTCTTGAATATGATCCATATTATTGCATAAACTTTGAATGGATGGTTCTGAAAATTTTAAAGTTTGCAGAGAAACTAGTATTTTTACGATGGAAGGGATAATTTTTAATGCCGAAACTAAAAATATACCTAATGTTGCTAGTATTTCAGTGGATGTCTCATTTATTAGAGTTGAATATAGAATTATAAAACAAATTATTATTAAAGCAGCCATTTCAAACCAAACTCTAGGCAACTTATTTACAAAGGACATTTTATAACCCAAAGCAGAAACTCGCATACTTTTTTCTCTAAAAGTTTTAGAAAAGTAGTTTTTTACTCTAAAAATAATTATTTCTTTTACAGATTTAAGACTTTCATTAAGAATTTTCATTTTTTGCTTCTGAGCCAAAACAAGTGATTTACCTAATGAGTGGGAGATTTTTTTTGAAATCGAGTAAAACAGTATTCCAATTATTAATATTATAGAAATCACACATAATGTTTCAAAAGTTTTTAAAAATAATAATAATATAGTTATTCCCAATACAACAAAAAACTCTGTTATTATTGCACTTAAACTCATAAGAGCACTTCCAAACTGAGCAGTTTGTTGTACAATTTTAGTAATTAATACCGATGAGTTATTTTCAATATGAAAATTGTAAGATTTGCTAAGATAGTTTTGATATAATCTACTTCCTAGATTATATCTTGTATTATAAGCATAAGCATTTTCGAACCAGTAGAAAATTGATAAGTAGAGATTTTTAAAAAGATAAATTACAAAGACAATAGCAACTAAAGAAATTATATTATTCCCATTTAAAAAGCTAATTTTGTCAGTTATATTTGTTAAAAAACTTAGTGAAGTTCCTTTGCCAATAAAAAAATTTATGAGAGGGAAGATAGATGCAATGCCTATTGTTTCTAAAATCGAAGCAAAAAACATAAAAAAAGAAAGTTTTAAAAACTTATTTTTTTCTCTTTTTTCAAGTAAATAAAATATTTTTTTTATATTAGAAATCATTACAATTATTTAAATATTAATAAGGTTAGATGTTTAGATTGCTTTTGCTATTTTCCAATCTAACTCAGTATTAATAGTATGAGCAGATTTTTGATCAAGTGTATAGTGGCCAATCTTTTTTTTATATTTTTTTTTAAACAATAATGATTTTTTAAATAATTTAAGTCCAGCAACACCTTTAAGAAGCTGATCTCTTTCAAGTTTTAAATTTGAACTTCTGTTAACAATTTTAAGACCACTTCCATCATGTTTATAAATTCGATCTAATTCAGTTCTAACACCTAGTACCTCATCTGTATCAAAGAAATCTATAAGGTTAACAAAACCATCTATGTCCTTACTTTTAAGAAAAGGTGTTTTATAGCTTAATTCAAAAATATACTCGAATTTTATTTTTTTCTTGATTGCAAATTTACTTGCCAATTTAATCGTTTCATCAATTTCAATATTAATTCCACCCAGTTTTGCCTCTCTTTTGTGTAGTAAAATTTTATTTTTATAAATCTTTTTTAAGTAATTTAAAATATTTTTATCTGGTGAGGTAACACATATTTTGGATATATTTTTTGCTTTAAGTAAACTTTCAATAATCCATAAGAGTAAAGGTCTTCCTTTAAGTTTTTTTAAAACTAATGTAGATGGATTTATTTGCAGCCCTCTTATAGGAAGTATTGCTAATGCCTTTTTTTTTAGATTTTTTTTGGATAGATTAGTTCTTATTATTTCTGACCTAGTTGAAAGAATTTTTTCTTCATTTTTGCTTAAGCTGTTTTCATGTTTTCTATAAAAGAATAGTGGTAAGTTTGTATTTATAACTTCATACTTTTGAATAAATTTTATCCAGAGGTAGTATCCATCTTGTCTATCATATTTTTCGTTATAACCTCCTATTTTTTCAAGACAGTCTTTTCTGATCATTGTGCATGCGCCGTGAGCAGGTTGATCGTAAAGCTTTACTTTTTTAAAATCATGTCTTCTTACTAAGTTTAATACTTTGCCATTTCTATCAACCTCAAAATAGTCAGGAAAAACAAGGCCAATTTTTGAATTTCTCTCTAATATATTAGACATTATTTCTAATGCATGAAAGTCTAACCAATCATCGGCATCCAATCTCATTATATACTTTCCTCTCGCTAATCTTAAAGCCAAATTGTTTGAAACAATTAAACCTCTATTTTTTTGAAATATAGAAGTTATTTTTTTATTACTTTTATAGTTATTAATAATCTTTTTTGAATTGTCTGTTGAACCATCATCTATAATAATTAGTTCAAAGTTCTTAACAGATTGATTTA
>MDSV01241099.1_pt1 | contig 12517 bp, 13 predicted proteins | sample 810851 | NCBI WGS metagenome assembly MDSV01 (sample SAMN05326640, study PRJNA326480) | marine metagenome | isolation source: seawater | place: Atlantic Ocean: North East | collected 2012
AATTTTTTTAAAAATCATTTCTTATATTTAGTTTTTTTGATTTTAAAAATTTTTTTAATTCTTTAATACTTATTTTTGGATTATATTTTTTATTATCTTGTTTTTTTAAATATTGTATATTTCCAATATAATCAATTTTAGGTAGTCTAAATTTTTTCATTGTTTCATAATGCAACAATGATGAAAATATAACTCCATCAATATTTGTTTGATTTACAATATTTAAAATATCAAAAAAATTTCCGGCTCCTCCATGGGCTAATACAGGTATATTAAATTTTTTAGATATTTTTTTTACTATATCAATATCAAATCCTTTCATTAAACCCTCATGATTTACAGATGTTATAATTAGCTCTCCTACACCTTCGTTTACCAGTTTTTTTGACCAACTTAATGGATCTAAATTAATAATATTTCTTCCGTTAGCGACTGTAATATAATTCTTATTTTTAATTTTAATATATTCTATGCTTGCAGATATAGTCGAAGAACCAAATTTTTTAACTGCTTTATTAACAAAATTTAAATTGTTTACAAAAGCAGAATTAATAAATACTTTATCAGCTCCAGACTTTAACATTTGCTCAATATCATATAAATTTCTAATTCCTCCTCCAATTGTAAGTGGTATATTTAAATATTTAGCAGTTTTTTTTACTAGTTCTTTAAGATTATTGGTACCATACAACGAAGCAACAGAATCACTGTAATGAATTTCATCAGCACCATTTTCAGAATAAAATTTAGCAAATTCATACGGCTTTCCTAAAACTCTTAATCCTTCTAGGTTTATACCTTTAATCAAAAATTGGTTTTTAATATCAAGTCTTGGAATTATTCTTATGAATCTTTTTTTTTTTAGATTCATTGATTACTTTTTACAAAGATATCTGAGATTTCCCGATCCAAATCTGACTTTGAAGAATTTATCTTTTTTAAAAGTATGTTTTGTGACATCTGCGCCATAAACTCCTGGTATTTCTATCACTTTTGAAAAATTTTTGTTCAAAATATTTTCAAATTTATCTTTAGGTGTTGATTTATATTCTCCATAGCTGTGGTCTAGAAAACCTTGCAGACGCATATGAGATATCTTGTTTTTTAAAAAACTGTAAGCTTTATTAATATCAACATTAATCATCACTTTTCTGCTAAAATTCCACACATCTAATTCAACTCCACCCTTACCAGCTATAAAAACAAAGAAATATCCACCTTTTTTTATAACTTTAGCATGTTCTTTAATTAAATAATTCATACCTGTTTTTGTATGGTGCAAAACTCCTGCTGATATTAAAAAATCAAAATAATTTTCTTTATATTTAAGTTTATCTATCAAAGCTTGATCAAACCTAACATTATTAAATTTACGAAATTTCTTTTTATTTTCTAAAATAATATTTTTTCCACTATCGATACCAATAGCTAGTTTTGGTTTATATCTTAAAATTTCATTTATGTATCTGCCTGGACCACAGCCGCTATCTAAAACAATTTTATTTTTGATAAAATTTTTTGGTAGAAATTTAATTATTTGTTTTATTCTAAGTTTTATAAGATAGCTGGAGATATTATAATTATTTTTTTTTGTATTTTTTGGCCACATAAAATTAAAGGAATTTTTTGTTACTTTCCAAACATCTTTTTTTGTTAACTCTTTTTTTTTATGATTTATAATCCAATTATGATCTGAAAGTTTTGAGAAAACTAAAAATGTTTTAATCCAATAATCTAATATATAAGAAATTTTTTTTGGATTATCGTATACTTTAGTTAAGTAATCAAAATGCCACTTTACTGATAATACCATAAAAATTTTTAGATAATCGAACAACTCTCCGTTATTTTTTCTAGAAATTTTTATGAGTTTATTAAACTTTTCTTTAGTATCTATACTGTTTAACTTATAATCTTTTATTTTACTTATATTCTTATAGGCAAGAATTTCATTTAAAGTTTGATTATTCATATTGATAAGTTTTTTTTTATATTATAATTTCCTAATTTAATAATTGAAAAATGATTGTCCATAAAAAAAACTTGTTCCTTAAACCTAAAATAGCAATTAATTCATTAAAAAATAATGGTTTTATATTAGTGAAATCTGTTTTTTCAAAAAAAGATTTTAAAGATACTGTCCACAATATAAAATATACCTTAGATAAATTTATAGATTTAAAAAAAATTCAAAAAATTAATTCTCTAGAAAATAATTATCTTAACGAAAAATTAAAAACATTAAGAAAAAAAAATCCAAAAAAATTTGCAATTTTTTTTGATAGTATACAAACATCTACGTCCCAAACAAGATTGTGGATGAACAAAAAAATATTAGATATTATTGAAACTATTTCCAAAACAAATAAAAATAATATTTCTTCAAGTGATTTGTTGCTAAGAATAGACTCACCAATAGATAAAAAAAATCAATTAAAATGGCACCAAGATTCTGGATATTTTAGGCAAAATAATAAAGGTTATAATGGAATAAATTGTTGGGCACCACTTACTAATTTGAAATTTCAAATGGGACCCTTAGAATTCCTCGCCAAATCCCATAAGAATGGATTATATAAAGTAAAGAAAGTTAGAAGTGGAAAGTTTGCTTCACTTCAAAGAAAGATTCCAGACAAAATTACTGAAAAATTTAAAATAATGAAATATGAAATGAATTTAGGAGACGTTTTGTTAATGAATATGGATTTAATACATAGGAGCGGTGAAAATATTAGTAAAAATTTTAGATTTTCTTCTTTGTGTAGATATCACAAAATTCTTAGTAAAGATTTTAATTCAGGCTTAAATATCTACAGATACAGTGATAAAAAATTGAATAAATCTGTACATGGATTTTAATTATAAATGAATAACTTCGTTTTTTTTTGTTGTTTTTAAACCGTCTGTCTCGTTAAATCCAAATATTTTTTCTACTCTCACTCTATCGTTAAAATGAGAGGAAGATGCTTCAAGAATTTTACAATTAGTAATGGCATACTCTTGATGTATTGCCCCAGGCGGTATATAAAATACACTCCCACTTTTTAATATTTTTTCTTTTAGAATACCTTTTTTTGTTAAATATTTAATTTTTAGTTTGCCACTTAATAAATATCCACATTCATTTTTTTTATGATGGTATTGAAGGCCGCCTTTTGACCCTTTTTTTAAAATAAGCATTTTGAGCGTAAGCAATTTAGGAATCAATGCTAATAATATTTCTGATCCCCAATCTCTTTTTCCAACTGATTTTGGTTTAGGAAAAAGAACAGTTTTTTTTAAAAATTTTTTCTTCATTACTCAATATCTTCCATACTTATTAATTGCTCTTCATCTAAGTCTTTATTTATTGATTTTCCATTTATTTTATCAAATATGTAAGGTTCCAAACCACCTCCTGGAGATTTAAAAACAATATTTTCTTCGCTTAAAATTTGACCTTTTTTTAATGCGTACTTAGTAACAATAGATTTCTTCATTTTGTAAAGCGGTTTTTTTTCATTTTCTAACAATTTTTTCTCTGGAGAGCCGAGCATATTTTCAATTCTATTGATATTTCTTACAAACTTACTCAAACCAGTTGGTTCTAAAGAAAACGAATGATCTGTTCCTTTTTTTGCTCTATCTAATGTGAAATGCTTTTCAAAAACTCTTGCTCCAAGCATATAAGCAATTGGTCCAGCGTCTATTCCATTTTCATGGTCGGATAGGCCTAAAATGATATTTGGAAATTGTTTTCTATATGTATTTAAAACAGATAAATTCATGTCTTTAATTTGAGCTGGATAAGAAGCCGTACAATGTAAAATTGATAAATTTTGATTATAATTACAAATATTCTCCTTTGCTCTTATAACATCTTCTAAAGTTCCACCGCCAGTACTTAAAAATATTTGTTTTTTTGTTTTTGCTATTTCTTTTTGTAAAGGGGTATTGGTTAAATCAGCCGAAGCTATTTTGTAAGCTGGCATTTCTAATTTTTCTAAAAATTCTAAACTGTAAAAATCGAATGGTGTTGCAAAAAAATCAATTTTTAATTCATTAGCCAAACTTTTAAGTTCTTTATACTCACTTTCTCCAAATTCTAAAAATTCTCTGTGTTCTCCATATGTGTCACCATAACTATTTTCATGAATATATTGATTGTTAAAAAATCTTTTTGTATATAATTTTTTATTATTACGTTTTTGAAGTTTGACTGCACTTGCACCCGCATGCTTTGCTTGTTTAAACATTTCAAAAGCTGTATTGAGATCTCCTTGGTGATTATGACCAATTTCAGCAATAATATACGGCAGATTTTCTGATTTATCTAATACCATTGTAACTATAAATTTCTATTATATAGGTTGTATATATGTATTTTATGAATTTTAAAAATAATTAACATGTTAAAATTTTTCACAAATAAATATCTGAATAAAACAATTAAAATTAGTCAATTATTATTAATTTTAGTGATTTTTGCAATTATGTGCATTTTTTATGGAGCTTTAGTTAGACATGTTACACTTGGTGGAAATAAACTAGGTTTTGCAACTCCAATTATAAAAGAATTATCTATGATTATTGAAAATATTAATCACATTATTAATCCTTTCAAATCATTAAAGTCAAAAAAAAAATTAAATATATTGCAAAAGTCTTTAGAAAAAATTTATTTATCTGACCATTTTTTAAATTCCGGTGAAGATAACTTCATATTATTATCTAGATACGATGGGGAAAAAAAAAGGTCAGTAGTTGAATTAGTTGACATAAGAAAAAAGGAAATACTTCACAAATGGGTACCTGATATAAACAAAATTAACAATGAGTCAAAATTAAATAAAAAAATTATAGATCTTAACAAAAACTTTTCTGAAAATAGGTATCAAATTATTCACCCATTACTTTTAAATGATGGATCAATAATATTCCATGGTATGTATTCGCCTTTGGTAAAAGTTGACATATGTTCAAATTTAATTTGGACAATAGATGATATCTTTCATCATTCGATTGAGAAAGATAATGATGATTTTATTTGGGTTCCAACCAGTAAAGTCGATGAGGATGGTATAGCTGTTGATTATTTAACCAAGATTAATGATAAAGGGAAGATTTTATCAAAAGTTTCTTTAAAAAAACTTCTGAATGATATTAATTATCCATATCTTAACGTTTATGCAGGAAACGATCCTTTTCATTTAAATGATATTCAACCTATTAGTAAAAATATTTTTGAAAAAGGAAATTATGTTTTAAGTATGAGAAATATTTCATCCATAGCTATTTATAATGAAAAAGAAAATAAAATAAAAAAGATTAAACAAGGCAGCTGGGTTCATCAGCATGACATAGATGAAAAAGAGAATTATTTTTTGTTTTTAGATAACAATTTAAGTTCAGAAAAATCAAGAGTAAATAGTTATAACAAAATTATAGTTCTTGATAATGATTTAAATGAAGTTTCAGAAATTTATAGTGAAGTTTTGAAAAATTATAAAATATCTACTTTGACTGAAGGGCTTATAGAAATTGATAGAGATAAAATAATATTTGAAGAAACAAATAATGGTGCACTATATAAATTATCAGCAAGAGGTGTGGATTGGCTTTATACAAATTTTCATGACGAAAATATCTATAGACTTAATTGGTCAAGAATAATAAATAATAAATTATTAAATGGTTTTTTAGAAACTAAAAAAACAACGCAATGCAATTAAAAAAAATTATAATTATAAATATATTTTATATTTTAATTATTCATGAGATTAGTTTTGCATATGTTGGTCCGGGCTTAGGATTGGGTTCACTATTAATTGTTTTGGGTGTAATCGGATCACTTATACTTGCTGTAATATCACTATTTTATATTCCAATAAAAAGATTTTTAAAAAAAAAAAATGAGAAAAAAGAAGATATTAAAAATAATAAAGATAAAGAAAGTAAAGATAATAGTTAAATTTGATCTATTCATATCTTACATTAGTTATATTAATAATTATAAGTTTAGAAATTTTCATCATAATTAGACCTCAAAAAAATTTATCTGATTTAATTAATGCCTTAAAAGAGTCAGTTAAAGAGTTAAAAAAATTTGACAAAAATTTAGAAAATAAACAAAAAAATTTAATTCTTTTAAATAAAAAAATCATAATTAATACGATTTACTTATCATCTAAGATTATTTTCATATTTGTTCCACAATTTACATTGTATCTAATTAAACCCGAAATTTTTTATATCTATTTGTCCTCAATAGGAATAATTTTAAGTATTCTTGTTGGATTTATTTATTTTAAAATCAGAAATTTATGAGAAGTAACTATAATTTTTTTGAAAAAAAATTCCATAGTTTGGTATTAAATAATTTCTTTTTAAATGAAATATTAGAAGACATAGAAAACAAATTATATCTATCAAAACATAAATTGGACTGTGATAATAACTTTTTTGTTTCTGGACTAGCAAGAAGTGGCACAACATATTTACTTGAATGTTTATATAAACAGGAAATTTTTGGGAGTTTGGTTTATAGAGATATGCCAATGATATCTTGCGTAAATTTATGGAATTCTATAACTAAGAAATTTAAAACAGAAACCGTAAGTAAAATTAGATTACATGGTGACGGAATAAAAATAGACTACGACAGCCCAGAAGCACTAGATGAAATCAAATGGAAGAGTATTTTAAAAAATTCTTATTACAAAAAGAATAGTTTACTAAAACATGACATAAATAATAATAATTTAATAAGATATAAAAGTATGATTAAAGCTGTATTAATTAAAACTAAAAAAAAATTTTATTTATCAAAAAATAATAACAATATTTTAAGATTAAATTCTTTGTTAAATTATTTTCCTAATTCAATTTTTATATTTGTAATTAGAGATCCTTCTTCTCATGTTATCTCATTACAAAATATGCATAAGAAGTTTAAAGAACTACAGAAAAATGATCCTTTTATTTTAAATTATATGAATTATTTAGGACATCATGAATTTGGATCGGGACACAAGGTATTTGATTTCAGCAATTCACAAGATGACATGAAAAAAGACGATGAAAACATTAATTATTGGCTTAATATTTGGATAAATTATTACGAGTACTTGGAGAAATATTTAATTAATAATAATATCTATCTTTTAGATTACAGTAAATTTTGCAATAATCAGAACAAATATGTTGAGTTTTTTGTCAAGAAAAAAATAGAAAATTACAATATAAAAAATTTTATAAAGAAAACGGATTCAAAAAAAAACTATGGAAAACTTGATGATTCACTTTTAAATAAAGCTAATATTTTATATGAAAAATTAATTACGGATTATTCTGTATAAAAAAATTTTCTATATATTTTATGATGTCGTTATGAACATTTTTGTCATTTTGTACATAAAAATTAAGTAAATTATCATCATTAGTTTTTGCATGAATTAAGTTTCCTTCCTTATGAAAAGAATTGTTAGTGAAATAGCTATCATTCAAAAGTTCTTTTTTCATTTTATGAAACATATAGTGATGATAGTGCATGTATAAAAATTCATATATTTTTTTTTTATCAAAATTAATACTTTTTTTGTATTTCTCTATATTGCTTAACATATCAAAATACTCTTCTTTGGATCCTGCAGTTAATGAAAAATTGTAATTTATATGTGGATTATCTCCTGTATTTATAACTACTAAATCATTGTAAGCTAGTTCGTGCGCTATAGTTCCATGAGCAGTCAGACTAATGTCAGGTTTTTGTAAAATTATATCTAAATTACTCGTATTTGCATCGATAAAGACAATTTTATTATTATTTTTATATGTATTTTTAATTTCATCAAAAAAGTAGGTATTGCCTGGCAAACCATTGGGGTGAGGTTTGATATACAAAATATATTCATCATTATATTTTAAATATTCGATTGTTTTAATAATAAATTCATAAAAATCCTTAAAAATCATAGATCTATATCTATGTGGTTCATCAAAAAAACAATGAGCAAATAAAACAATTTTTTTTTTTTTTTTGACAAAGATATTTTTTTGTTTTTGATATGAATAAGCAGATTTTTTCATATAGGAAGTTGAAAAATCTACTTTACCCTTAAGTCTATTCTCTATAATTTTTTTGCCTATTTTTAATCCTTTTGTTTTTTCTTGATCATTGAGCTTTAAAAAAGTTTCTTGATATTCATAATATGGGAAATCTTGTAAAATTTTACCTTTCTTCATTATTTTTAAGCCAAAATTACTCGTTGCCATACCTTTATCATGAACTTTGAATACGATTGAGCCAAATTTATCACCAAATCTTGAGGCCAAACCGTATTCAAGATAAGTTACATGGCTACTAATTACATACCGAACTTTATTTTTATTGAAATAATCTGCTAACTGATCAAATATAACATTAGCTCTAACAAAATAGTTTATAAATTTTTTTTCAGATAAATTATTAATATATGCTAAATTTTCTGATCTTAGATAAGAGTCGTATATTAAATCCCCAAATAATATTTCATCTCTTTTAAACTTTATTAATTGTTCTGGGTTACTTATCTTTTCTAGTAATTTTGAGTATTTTTTATAATCTTTTTTTTCTATTACTTTTTTATATTTTATTCCTAAATTGCAATTAAATGAATTATAAATTTTTTCTAAAACTCTATATCTTATATTTCCAGATATTCTTGATTTATAAATTGGAAAATAAAAAAAATTTATTTTTAATTTATCTTTTCTCGATAAGAAATTTGCAATGTAAGACCAAAAATAAATTAAAGGATACCAATCGAATAAATCAATTAAAATAACTCCGTTGTTTTGAGTATAATCTATTTTCCATTTATTTTTGTTAAACTTGATAAACTTATTAACGTTTCCAGAAAGTTTTAATTTTTTTAGAATATTATAAATATTTTTTAGCATATTTCAAAAATTTTAAAGAATTAATAATCTTCCAATGTAAATTTCTATCTCTAATTTTTATAGTTTTTAAGCTAAGCTTATTATTAATATTTATTCTTAAAGTATTTTTTAATTTATCTCTCCAATTTATATTGTTAATCGTAACTTCATTTGGAAACCCAGAAAATCCGGACTTGGGAAATATCAATTGATGATCTAAATTTTTTTCAAATATTTTTTTTAAAATGTATTTTTGTTGAAATTTTTTTTCTTTTGAAAGAAAATTTATTTTATATTTTAAAGGAAGATTTACAATTATTTTTAAAATATTTTTTTGAATGAATATATTTCTAGGTTCGACTGAATTTTCACAACAAATCAAATCATTAGATCTATTTCCAACATTTATTGATTGAATAAAATAATCTAGAAATAATGAGGATTGTATATTTCTCTCCCTCTTATCTTTTATGAATTTGTATGATGAATATATTTCATCCCAACTTTTTTTTAATTCCTTATTGATTTTTTTTGTTTGATTTTGTTTAATTACAACATTATTTTTAATTATTGTTGAGTATGGGGATACATTCACATTAGATTTATTAATTTGATTAAAAGCTTTTTCATAAACTTGCTGACCCCCAAACAGTTCATCACAACCATCAGCTGAAAAAAAAACTTTGCATTTTTTCTTTTTAAAATATTGAGATAGCAACATTCGGCTAGGTAAATCGTGTGTTTGAAGTGGGCTACAGGTAATTTTGTAACAATTATCTATTAAATTCGAGTAACTTTTTTTTGTTATTTTTAGTCTCTTAATTTTATTTACAAAATATCTATTAAATTTATGAATTTCTTTCATTATTGGATCTTTTTCAAAATGATCAATAGTCAAATTAATATTTGAATCTTTAAATCTATTAACTAATCTTGCCTGAAGAGTGGAGTCTATGCCACCAGATACAATACATCCGAAGTTAATAGGGGGTATCATCAGTTTAGCTTGATCTAATAATGCTTTTTCAAAAATAGAGATCACTTTTTTCTCTGGCATATTTTTATATTTTGAATACTCTATTCGTGAAATCCAATTTTTTGGGTCATCATATTTTTTTTGGAAATAAAATTTTTTTGACAAATTAAAAATATTATTTGAAGAATTTTTTAATAAATGAACTTTCTTAAAACAAGTGTTATCCAAGGGCATGAAATGCCTTGTCTTAAAATAATTGTTCAAAGTAATATAATTAAATTTTAATTTTTCAATATATTTTATAATTGGTTTGATATTAGAAGAAATGATAAAAAAATTTTCATCTTGATAGCAGTATAAATTTTTTTCACCCTGGCTATCATTTACAATTATTAAATTATCTTTAACTTTATCAAAAACTACATATGCAAACATTCCATTCAAAATTTTTGGAATTTTTGAGTGTCGAATTTTTGAATATAAGTTAATTAAGGTTTCTGTATCACTTCTGCTTTTTAAAATAGATCTTTTTAAATATTTTTGCTTTAAAGTTTTATGATTATAAATCTCACCATTAAAACTTATAATGTAATTCTTATCTTTTGATTCATTTAATCTGGTATTGTTTATTTGTTTTCCTGTTATTGATAAAACAGTATTACAAATAAAAAGTGTGTTTTTTTTAAAGAAATTATATCTAAAATTATCAGGGCCTCGATTATATATCTCCTTTGATGCTTTTAAGCATTTTGCTTTATCTAATTTTAAGTTGTTCTTTGAAAAAACAACAAATACACCACACATAGTTAATAACTTTTTTATATTAAATAAGTTTCTTATATTTTATATATAATTGATGATAACAAATTTAAATAACAAAATTGAACAAGAAGTAAATTTTGTCGAAAACGGTATCTTTGCAAGAAAGAATTTTTTGTCATTAGAGAACGTTAATAAAATTTTAGAAGATTGTGAAAATATATTTCATAATAAATTAGACAATAGTGCTTTAGGAGCCCAAGCAACAACTTTTTTTCCTGGATTATACTCAATTAGCTGTCCCACTTTATCTATAAATTTTAATTTTCTTGAATTGGCAATTGATATTTTTAATGTAATTAAAACTTTGGATAAAAATATAAATCAATCTGATTATGAATTAACCAACATTGATATTCTTAAAGATAGTAATAATGAATTAATGTGGCATACTGATAATACAATAAATATGTATAGAGCTTTTATATATTTACAAGGTGGAAGCACTACAACTGGAGCTTTTCGTCAAATGATTGGCACTCAATCAAGAGATTACGCAATAAGTCATGAACTAGATGAAACAACAATTAAACAAAAAAAATTAAATGAAAAAATAGTAACATGTGATTATCCAGTTGGAAGCTTAATAATTTCTGACATAAATGGTTTTCATTCAAATTGTAAAAAAGAAACACCACGAATAATAGTTATATTTGATTTTATAAAAAAAAATTCTTCATATAATAAAAGTATAATACCGATAAAGGCTGAACATTTAACACAAAAAGTTTTAGAAAACTTAGACCTTCTCAAGTGCAATGGATCAGAGGAAAATAGAAATCATGGAATAGAAAAAAGACTAAATGAAATTGGTAACACAACAAAACCAAATTCAAAATTATTCTTGTCAATATTAAGATATTACAGAGACAAAATTAGATCATTTCTGAGATAGGTACATAATGACTAAAAAAAAGATACTTGCAATAATAGGTGCTCGATCAGGTTCATCACTTAAAGACAAAAATATAAAAATTTTAGGCAATAAACCATTAATAAACTGGATAATAAATTCTGCGAAAAAATCAAAATTAATAAATAGAATAGTAGTTTCTACTGACAGCAAAAAATATTTAAATATTTGTAAAAAAATTGGAGCAGAAGTTCCATATCTTAGACCAAAATCTTTGGCATCAAAATATTCACATGAGATGGGATTTATAAAACATATGTTGGATTTTTTAAAAAAAAGAGAAAGTTACGTACCAGATATAGTAATAAGGTTGCTTCCAACTGTTCCATTTCAAAAATCTGAAGATATAGACAAAATAATAAATTTAATTTTAAAAAAAAGATACGATAGCGCAGTAATAATATCTGAGGCTAAACAACATCCTTACAAAGCTTTAAAAATTTCAGGTGATAAAAATAAATATCTAGTTTCTTATCGTACAAATAAAGGCATAGATGTTGGTAGGAATAACAATAGACAGATTAATAAAAAAAAGATGGATGTATATTTTAGAGCAAACGCTATTGCTTGCAAAATAGAGGTGATAAAAAAATTTAATTCTCTTTGTAATAATAAAACTGGCTTTTTAATTATCCCACATCAAGTTGATATTGACGACGAAAATGATTTTAATTTTGCTAAATATCTCTTGAAAGAGAACTTAATTAAATAATCAATTTATTTATTTCAAAACCATTAGATTATTTCTTTTTGAAAAAGTCTTCTTGTTAACAACTCTTGTAACGGAATGATAAAAAAAAACCCCAGCCAAAGCTGGGGTTTATAAAATTAAATTATATAAAAATCTTTTTCAGTGCATAAATTAAGCCAATTGAGCTATTAGTACTGGTCAGCTACATGCGTTACCGCAC
>MDSV01111297.1_pt1 | contig 12515 bp, 13 predicted proteins | sample 810851 | NCBI WGS metagenome assembly MDSV01 (sample SAMN05326640, study PRJNA326480) | marine metagenome | isolation source: seawater | place: Atlantic Ocean: North East | collected 2012
CCTGATAGATAATATAGCGACCTTTTCTTAAATTTCAAGTGTATTTAAGGAATTAGTCATCTTCCCTATGTTCTACATCTATCACTGACTTTCTATTCTGCTGTTTTCTTGTATGTGTTGGATTAAAACTATACCTCTGGATTAGGATATTTTTGATAGGTGAAAATAAGAGTAATAGGGCGATAAAGTCCGTCAGAAATCCAGGAATCAAGAATAGCGCTCCAGAAATGAAGGTAATTATGCCAGAAAAAATCTCTTTATCTGGCCTAATCCCTCGGATTAACTTATTTTGAATTTCTGCTAGATAAGTGGGCGCATGAGCCTTTATTAGATAAATACCAAGAAAAGCTGATAATATTATAATACTTATAGTATTAAAACTTCCAATAATAGAGCCAATCTCTACAAATAACACGATCTCGATAATCGGGAGTATTACTAGAGAAAAGATGATAATTTTTTTCATATTCATAATGTAATTCTATCACATCATGAATGGACAAAAATTCTATAGGAGATAATATATTATATAGACGATATTTGGTTATAATGTTAAATCATTGATATTTAGTATGCAGAAGATATTTTTAACAATAATTTTTATTTTTTCGACACCTGTGTTCGGAATTGATCTACCTGATGATCAATCAGAATTCCTCGCTCCTGATAAAGCATTTAAGATGTCTGTGACTAACATTGGTGAAAAGAAAATTTTGATAGACTGGCAAATCGAGAAAGGATATTACCTTTATATGGGTATGTTTGAATTTTCTACAGACCAAGAAAATGTAAAAATAACTAAAGCTCAAATGCCAGATGGAACTAAAAAAGTTGATGAATTTTTTGGTAATGTAGACGTTTATTATAACTCGACTAGTGCTGAGTTAACATTTGATAACATTAATAAAAATACAAATCTAACTATTAAGTATCAAGGTTGTGCTGATGCAGGGCTATGTTACCCGCCAATAAAAAAAGTTATTTCATTGGATAAGTATAGTTCTGAAGAAGGATTATTCTTAAAGACTAGTTCATCCAACGATCAGTTTTATATAACAGAGCAACTTAACACGCAGTCAATAATATTAAATATTTTTTTGTTTTTACTAGCAGGATTATTGTTATCATTTACGCCCTGTGTCTTTCCGATGATACCAATATTAACTGGAATAATAGTTGGGCAAGGACCAAATATTTCTAGAAAAAAATCTTTTCTCTTATCTCTTACATATGTTTTGGCTATGGCTTTCACTTATTCAATTGCTGGGACTATAATAGCTATATCAGGAATTAACATACAAGCTAGCCTTCAGAGCCCTTACGTAATTGGAGCGCTTACAACATTATTTATTATTCTTGCGCTCTCGATGTTTAATTTCATAACTATACAAATGCCTCAGTATTTTCAAAATATTCTGATCAACAAATCAAATAATAGCAAATCTGGCTCATATGTTGGTGTTGGGATAATGGGTTCACTATCTGCTCTAATCGTTGGTCCATGTGTTACTGCCCCATTAATAGGAGCTTTGGTGTATATAGCATCAACAAATAATTACATAATTGGAGCAACTGCGTTATTCTCTCTCGGTATAGGAATGGGTCTCCCTCTACTTATACTGGGCACATCTGCATCTGAGCTAATGAAAAAGATAGGTCCCTACTTAGAAATTGTTAATAAATTATTTGGTGTATTATTTTTAGTTGTTGCGGTATGGTTAGTTGAAAGAATCTTGTCAATTTATATGGCTGCGTTTTTATGGGCATCATTAGCAGCTTTCATAGCTTGGATTTTTTATAGATCTAGTGCACAAGGATATATTATTAAAAATATTTTAAACGTACTCTCTATAGCACTTGTAAGTTACTCTTTACTACAATTATATGGTTTAAAGGTGAATGATAATTTTCAGCCTACAACAAGTTTTATCGAAACAAAAGATAGTCAGATATTTGTAAAATTAAAAAGTACAACCGATCTATATGATAGCATTAAAAATACGAAAAATATAACGATGGTAGATTTATGGGCAGATTGGTGCGTAGCATGCAAAGAATTAGATAAATATACTTTTAGTGACCTACGAGTACGCCAAAGTCTCAAAAATATTAATATTATTAAATTTGATGTCACAGAAAATAATGATGATCACTCAAAATTTTTGTCTGATAATCAGATTTATGGTCCACCCGCATTAATGTTTTTTGACAATAATGGTGATGAAATTAAATCAGCAAGAATTGTTGGATTTATAGATGCTGATAGTTTTCTAGATAGACTAGATATTCTAAATTAAATTAATATTTTATTTTCTTGTAAATTCAGCAAATTTCTGTTAACTTCTATTAAAATTTAGATAGGGGATAATTTTGGCAGACATATTAGTAATAAACGGACCTAATCTGAATTTATTAGGTACTAGAGAACCCGAAATATATGGAAAAGAGTCATTATCAGATGTGGAATCTACCCTTCAAGAATTATCAAGCAAACACAACAAGACTATTAAATTTATTCAATCAAACGCAGAGCATGAAATTATTGAGTTAATCCAAAGTTCTAAGTCAGAAAATGTAAAATTTATTATAATCAATCCTGGACCGCTAACACATACAAGTATAGCCTTGAGGGATACTTTCTTGAGTGTTGAAATACCTTTTATAGAAGTTCATATATCTAATGTTCATAAGAGAGAAGAATTTAGAAAAAAATCGTTTCTAAGTGATATAAGTGATGGTGTTATTGTAGGTTGTGGTACAAGTGGTTATGAATATGCGCTATTAGAAGCCATAAAACGTATTGAGGTGTAAGTATGGACTTAAGAAAAATAAAAAAACTTATGGAACTATTGGAAGAATCAGGGCTCGCAGAAATAGAGGTTAAAGAAGGAGAAGAGTCAATAAAACTCTCTCGTGCATCACAAGTTCAGCAACCAATAATTAATACACAAAATCCTGATACTTCTCTTGTAACTAACCAAGCAGCTATCAATGAACAAAAAGAAAAAATCCCGGACGAATCTCAACAGCTTACTGACGGGGAAACAATTGACTCTCCGATGGTAGGAACATTTTATAGAGCAGCCTCTCCAGATTCAAAGCCGTTCGTAGAAAAAGGACAAAAAGTCAATAAAGGAGATACGGTATGCATACTGGAAGCTATGAAAATGATGAACCAAGTAACAGCTGAACAAGCTGGAACTATAATTGAGATTTTAGTTGAGGACTCAGAACCAGTAGAGTTTGGTCAACCCTTGTTTATAATAAAATAATAATATGATTCAAAAAATATTAATTGCTAATAGAGGAGAAATTGCATTACGCATCCTTCGATCATGCAAGAAACTAGGAATAAAAACTGTAGCAGTGCATTCAACAGTAGATCGTCAACTACCTCATGTGAAGATGGCTGATGAGTCTGTATGCATAGGATCTTCTGATCCTAAAAAGAGCTATCTAAATATCCCCTCAATTATAAGTGCTGCCGAATTAACTAATGCTGATGCAATACATCCTGGATATGGTTTTCTGTCAGAGTCCGCGCAATTTGCTGAGATTGTTGAGACAAATAAATTTATATTTATTGGTCCATCTAGCAAAGTATTAAAAAAAATGGGAGATAAAATTAAAGCTAAGACTGCTATGAAATCATTTGGGGTTCCTTGTATTCCAGGATATGATGGAGTGCTTCCACAAGACTATAAAGCTGTAATAAAAGATGCAGAAAGCGTTGGTTTCCCTATAATGCTTAAAGCAATACATGGTGGTGGTGGAAGAGGAATGATGATAGTAAATAATACTAAAGATTTACCAAATGCTATGAAAATAACACGATCCGAGGCTGAAAATGCTTTTGGTAATGGAGATTTATATTTTGAAAAATATTTTGATAAACCGAGACACATAGAAATACAAGTACTATGTGATAATCATGGAAATGCTGTACATCTTGGTGAAAGAGATTGCTCATTACAAAGAAGAAATCAAAAAGTAATTGAAGAGACTACTGCAGTAAATATCTCAAGAGAAGAAATTGATAATATCGGTAAAATCTGTACAGAAGCATGCGTTAAATTGGGATATACGGGAGCTGGTACTTTTGAATTTCTATATCAAGATGGTAGTTTTAGTTTCATAGAGATGAATACAAGAATACAAGTAGAACATCCTGTTAGCGAATTTCTTACCGGCATAGATTTGATTTCAGAACAGATACGCGTAGCATCTGGTGAGAAACTATCAATTACACAAGGTGATATAACGTTCAATGGACACTCAATTGAATGCAGGATAAATGCTGAAGATCCCTCAACATTTATGCCATCACCAGGCCATATAAGCCAGTTCCACCCGCCTGGAGGTCCTGGCGTAAGAATCGACTCGCATATATATTCTGGGTATGATGTTCCACCAAATTATGACTCTCTAATAGCGAAAATTATTACTCATGCTGAAGATAGAAAAACTGCTATAAAAAAAATGCTTTTTGCATTAGATGAGACCGTTATAGCTGGTATTAAAACAAACATAAGTCTTCATAAAAAACTTTTGAAAAGTGAATTTTTTATTAATGGTGACTTTACCATCAATACTTTAAATAAGTTTATTAAAGAAAATTAGTAATTTTCTCTTTAACACTATTCATTATAATTGTAATATAGTAAAACGTCTCGTGTAATACATATTAAGCATCATGTTTTGATGGGATAGAGGTATATTTGATAAAAATGAATAAAACTAAAAAAGTTGCAACTAGCTCTATTAGCAAAACTATTAAAAACGAAACTTTAACTTATATCAATAAAATGAACGGGCAAGGTGTCTCTAATTTACATAGTGTTTTTATCTCTGAAGTTGAGAAGTCATTAATATCTGCTGTTTTAAGTCATTTAGGTGGAAATGTAACAAAAACTGCCAGTTATTTGGGAATCAACCGAGGTACCCTCATAAAAAAAATCAAAGACTATGGCATATCGCATAAATGACTAATGAAAATAAAAAATATGCAATCTTAAGTGTCTCAAACAAGAAGAATATTGATAAACTCGCTAAACATCTTATAAAAAATAACTATATAATTCTATCGACTGGTGGAACAGCTAAATTCTTGACTTCGAAACATATTAAAAATATCTCTATCTCAAAATTTACCGCATTTGAAGAAATTCTTGAAGGTAGAGTAAAAACACTTCATCCTAAAATTCATGCTGGTATTCTTGCAAAGGATAAATCATCAATTTATGCGCTTAAAAATCATAAATATGAGCTAATTGATATGGTTGTTGTAAATTTATACCCTTTCGAGGAAACAATATCAAAAAAAAATTGTTCATATAAGGAAGCGATCGAGAATATTGATATTGGTGGACCAACCATGCTAAGAGCTGCCGCAAAGAACCACCAAAGAGTTACAGTTGTTACTGATCCGAATGATTATGATGTTATTATTCATGAGCTCAATAAATCTGGAAAGACTAGCTCTATGCTTAGATCTCAATTGGCACTAAAAGTATTCAAAAAAATCTCTCATTATGATGCTATGATCTCAGAATACCTTGAAGGTAATAGACAAAAATCTAAAAATGACTTTCCTGAAGAATTTAATCTAACACTGAATAACAAATATGAACTCAGATATGGCGAAAACCCTCATCAAAAGGCTGCAATTTATGATATACAAACACCAAAGCTATTAGGATTTGATTATAAACAATTAGCGGGTAAAGAATTATCATACAATAACCTTGTTGATGCAGAGAGCGCCGTTGCTTGTGTAAAGCAATTTTCTAAACCATCTTGCGTGATAGTAAAACATGCAAACCCTTGTGGTGTTGCAGAATCTGATAGTCTTATTAAGTCATATAATTATGCATATGATACAGATCCTACATCTGCGTTTGGTGGAATAATAGCATTTAATAAGCCACTTGATTCTAAATTACTCAAAAAAATCATATCACAACAATTTGTTGAAGTTATACTTGCATCTGGTTTCGACAAAGAATGTATGAACATAATCAAATCAAAACCAAATATAAGATTGTTGCTTGTAAATAAGTCTCTTAAAAACCTTAAAGAATATGAAATGAAAACATTGAAAAATAAAATGTTAATACAACAGAGTGACAAAATAACTCTTAAAGAAAAAAATTTGGATTTTGTTACAAAGAGAAAACCTTCGAAAAAACAAATATCAGACTTAATATTTGCTTTTAAAGTTTCAAGGTACGTAAAATCAAATGCTATTGTTTTTGCAAAAAATAATAGGACACTTGCTATAGGCGCTGGTCAGATGAGTAGAATTGACTCGACAAATATCGCAAAAACAAAAGCTAAAAAAAATAATATATCGCTTAAGGGTTGTGTGATGGCCTCGGAAGCTTTCTTTCCATTTAGAGATAATGTTGACCTTGCAAAAAAAATTGGCGTGACTGCAATCATACAGCCTGGTGGATCAATTAAAGATCAAGATATAATAGATGTCGTAGATAAACATAAAATATCTATGGTACTAAGTGGTATTAGAGTTTTTAAACACTGATTAGATAAAGATGAATATACTTGTTTTAGGTCAAGGTGGTAGGGAGCATGCAATTGCATGGAAGTTATCACTATCGCCAAAAATTAACAAGGTCTATATATCTCCGGGCAATGGAGGGACTCATCTAGACGAAAATATAGAAAATATAAGTTTATCTGTCGAGGACACAAGCTCTATAATTAATTTTGTTAAAGAGAATGATATTGATATGACAATTGTAGGTCCTGAAGGGCCATTGGTTAATGGTATCGTAGATGAATTCACAAAACATAATCTTAAGATATTTGGCCCGTTAAAAAATTATGCAATGCTAGAAGGATCTAAAGTTTTCGCAAAGGAATTTATGAAAAATTATGATATTCCTACAGCTGATTATCAAATGTTTTCATCAGCTGATCAAGCAAGAGACTTTGTTAAAGACAAGAAGCACCCAATTGTCATCAAAGCAGATGGGTTAGCTGCTGGTAAAGGTGTTGTGGTTTCTTGTTCAATAGAGGAATCAAATAAAGCAATAGACAACCTAATAGAATCAAAACATTCCAATCACCTTGTTATAGAGGAGTTTTTAAGCGGACAGGAGTTGTCAGCAATATATGTATGTAATTTTAAAGGCTGTTCTTATGAGATAGCACTTCCGTGGACAAAAGACTATAAATCAAGAGATGAGTACAATAATGGCCCTAATACGGGTGGTATGGGAGCTATTACTCACCCACTCAGCTATGAAAATAAAAATACAGTTTTTAAACTACATTTAGATATTGAAAAAATAATGATAAAGACGATTGCAAGTATTAATGATTATAACAAAAAACATGGATACCTTGGGTTTTTGTACATAGGTTTAATGATTGACAGTCAGAATAATATTAAAGTCCTTGAGTATAACTGTAGACTTGGAGACCCAGAAACTCAAAACTTAATGTTAACCCTAGAAAATAAGAGAATTGATTTAATAGACCTTATCTTAAATCAACCTATTACTAATATTAAAGATATCAATCTAGATAGAATCGAAGAGATAGATAATAGTTTTTGCTGCACCTTAGTTCTTGCAGCAAAAGGATATCCAGAAAAATATAGAAAAGATTTTTTTATTGATCAGAGTGAAATTATTGAAAGTGATAAGATAAAAGTTTTTCATGCTGGAACCATCCTAGAGAATGGTAAATTAAAATCAGTAGGCGGGAGAATATTAACTGTTAATGTATATTCTGATAACAAAGAAGATGCGATCTCGACTGCTTATAGTAATATTAAGAAAATAAAAATATATGAAGATGATAACTTTAAAATCCAAAATCAAGAACTAGTATTTTTTAGAGAAGATATAGGGAATTAATTATCTCTTCATTGAATCAAAAAATTCAGAGTTAGTCTTTGTCGACTGAAGTTTATTTAACATGAATTCCATAGCATCAAGCTCATCCATAGAATGGAGAACTTTTCTAAGAATCCAAATTTTTTGTAGTTCATCTGGAGTTGTAAGTAACTCTTCTCTTCTTGTACCTGACCTATTTATATTAATAGCAGGATAAATTCTTTTTTCAGCAATTCTCCTGTCAAGATGTACTTCCATATTACCAGTTCCTTTGAATTCCTCATAGATAACCTCATCCATTTTAGAGCCCGTATCTATTAGAGCTGTAGCTAGTATAGTTAAACTACCTCCCTCTTCAATGTTTCTTGCGGCTCCAAAAAAACGTTTTGGTTTAGTTAAAGAATTTGCATCTACACCACCGGATAATACTTTGCCTGATGAAGGGGCTATAGTGTTGTAAGCTCGAGCTAATCTAGTAATGGAATCAAGTAAAATTATTACATCTTTCTTATGTTCAACTAATCTTTTAGCTTTTTCAATAACCATTTCTGCAACTTGAACATGTCTATGTGCTGGTTCATCAAACGTGCTAGCAACAACTTCACCTTTGACCATTCTAGACATTTCAGTTACCTCTTCAGGTCTCTCATCAATAAGAAGGACAATAAGTATAGACTCAGGATTATTTGTAATTAGGCTTTGGGCTATTTGTTGTAACATAATAGTTTTCCCTGCCTTTGGAGGTGAGATTACTAGTCCTCTTTGGCCCTTGCCTATAGGAGCAGCTATATCTACGAGACGTCCAGATATGTCCTCTCTACTTCCATTACCACATTCTAGTCTTAATCTCTCGTTAGCATGTAATGGTGTAAGGTTTTCAAATAGAATTTTGTGCTTAGAATTTTCAGTTGAGTCAAAATTTACGTTATCAACCTTCAATAAGGCAAAATACCTTTCACCTTCTTTTGGTGGTCTTATCTTGCCCGCAACTGTGTCACCTGTTCTAAGAGAAAATTTTCTTATTTGACTAGGAGACACATATATATCATCAGGTCCTGCTAGGTATGAACTTCCTGCATTTCTCAAGAAACCAAAGCCATCTTGTAAGATTTCTAAAACTCCCCCACCCGAAATATCCTCACCACTAGATGAGTGATTTTTAAGTATAGTGAAAATTACATCTTGTTTCCTCAATCGACCAACATTTTCGGCCCCCATTTTCTCGGCCATAGTAACTAGCTCTTGTATTGGTTTCTCTTTTAGTTCTGTTAGGTTCATATTTATCTTTTATTTATAATTTGAATTCTGTGTTTGGTTAAACGAAGGGATTAATAATAACTATATGTTTTCATCCAATAATTTATTTAATTCTGATTTAGTTAGAACGCCTACACTTGTTTTTTTTAAGTTACCATCTTTAAAAAGTAGAATTGTAGGTATTCCTCTAATGCCATACTTAGGAGCCGTTTCTGGATGTAAATCAATATTTAATTTTGTAAATTTAATCTTTCCATCATACTCTGGAGCAACTTCATCAATGATCGGACCTAATACTTTACAAGGACCACACCACTCTGCCCAAAAGTCTACTAAAACTGGTGTTTCAGACTGTAAAACCTCTGTATCAAAATTAGCATCCGTAATATCTAGTACTAAGCTCACTATTCTTTTCCTCTTAAATTTTTTAATATTAGATGATATATCTTGTGATTTGACTATGAATAATATTATATTAATGAGTTTTTAGTATAAGTCAAGCTTTATTAATATAACTAAATATCTTAATCTAATCTATTAATCAAAAATTAATCTTGATTAAAATTACAAAAAACAAAAAGTATCTTAAAGTAATTTTTATATGTTAGAGTTCCTGTTAAAAAATTGTAGCACCAAAAACTTTAACTAGGTCATCTTCCATACCTAGAACTAATCTGCCGAGAAAGTCACCTGGTACCTCTACACTTTTCTGTTTATATAAGACAGTGACGTGTTCATTGCGTCTTAAACATCCAAAAAACTGATGATCAGTAGATAAACTTGTGAGCATCTTATTGCCTGCCCACTGCTTACCTATCTCAACCTCATTAGCTCCAAAAAGCATTTCTTTAGAAAAATGTTTTGTGAACCCACCATAATCTTTTTTATTTGATGATTCTATTAACCCATCCCATATAGGATTCGCGATCTCAAGTATTTGCTCATCTGTCATCTCTACAAGATTCATGATCATCACTAGTTAATTATAAATACTTATTGTATTTACGCTTTACTTTCGCTCTCAGTCTCTTCGTCAATAAGATGATAGAGTGGGGCTTTTTCCATGGTAAATTTACCTGTTTTTGGATCACGTCTAGAAACTGTTAAACAATGCCAATTATCATCATCAAGTTTTAGGAAATCACCTCTATAGTAGTAGCCAGGCCATCTAGTTTCTTCTCTAAACATTGTATGTTCCGCTACACATTGAGAAACAAGAGCACGGTGTTTTAACTCCCAAGCTCTCATTAATTGATGAAGATCTTCAGCTCCAACATTTTCTAGATCTTCTTGTAATATACCTAATAACTCTAGGCCCCGTTTTAGTCCATTACCATTAGTCATATAGTTAGTTCCGATGCCACCTACGTAATCATCCATAATCTTCTGAAGTCTTTGGAGTCCTTGTATAGGTAATATATAACTTGGAGATACAGTACCAGCAGTAATTTCATTACGCCCTACAGTATAATTCTCAAGAGGTTTATAAATCTCCTCTTTGAATTTCTCACACTGAGCTTCTGTGACTTTGATTCCATTAGCTTTTCCATCATTTATGTATTGTACTGCTGCTTTAGCGCAAAGCCTTCCTTCTGTAAAAGATCCAGAAGAAAATGCATGTGCAGTTCCACCTGCAGCATCACCTGCTGCAAAAAGACCATCAATAGTCATCATTCTATTGTAACCCCAGAAATATTCAGGAATACCACCAGATATATCTTCAGGACCACTAACCCAAGCCCCTGAACATGTGGCATGAGAGCCCATGACATAAGGTTCTGATGTTGTAAGTTCTGGATTTTGATATTTTGGATCAATATCTTGTGATGCCCATACAACTGCTTGCCCAACTGTCATTCCTAGGAAATTTTCCCAACCAATAACTTCTAAGTGAGGATCTTGAAATGCCTCCATTGTTACCATATGAATTGGGCCTCTTCCTGCCGCAGTTTCTTGAATAAAAGCATGGTTACGCAAACATGTAGGTGTAGGGATATGATCGATATATTCCCCCACCATTTCTTTAGTTTGGTCATACCAAGTTTTTTCGTAGTTATCGCCATTTGCATTTTGTGTATAAGTTTTTAGATGCAAGAAATATGCGCCTACAGGGCCATATCCATCTTTAAATCTTGTGAGTACAATGCGGTTTTCCATTTGTGTCATTTTCGCGCCAACAGCGATAGGTAAAGCGTAAGCAGATCCATTACTCCATGGAGCGTACCATGTACGTCCCATACCTTCTCCCACAGCACGTGGTTTAAATATGTGTGAAGCACCACCTGCAGCGCATATAACTGCCTTAGCACGGAAAACATAATGGTCACCTGTTCTCATATTAAAACCAGTTGCACCACCAATTCTATTATCATTTGTTTCATCCATTAGTAAATGCGTTATCATAACTCGGTTGTATACTTTATCTGCTGATTTCTTAGCAGCTTCAGCTACGATTGGTTTATAACTCTCACCATGAATCATAATTTGCCATTTTCCTTCTCTTTGGTATCTTCCAGTTTTCTCATTACGCATTAAGGGTAAACCCCACTCCTCAAACATATGTACACATGAATCAACATGTCTTGCCATATCATAAGCTAGGTCTTCACGTACCATCCCCATTAAATCATTTCTTGCATAGCGAACATGGTCTTCTGGCTGATTTTCATCCCATTGCATTCCCATGTAACAATTAATTGCGTATAAGCCCTGAGCAACCGCACCACTTCTATCAATATTGGCTTTCTCTGCACAGACTATCTTCATGTCACGTCCCCAATATCTAGCTTCGAACGTGGCACCAGTTCCTGCCATTCCACCACCAACGACGAGTATGTCGCAATCTTCATAATGTGTTTTGTATTTAGCCATTAGTAGTACACTCCCTGTTTTAATTTACCAACTTTTTCCATCACAGGTAAACCAGTATTAGAGACTGGGACTTTACCAGTTTTAAGATATTTAGGTTCTCCATAAAGCTGATTATTAGCATGGTGTTCCTTGTTAGGAACATCTTTTTCAGCTAAGTGAGGTATATATTTACCCCATGGTTTAGTTGTTATAGGAGAAACAAAACTTTTCATATGACCATTTCTGAATTTTATCTTCCAGCTAATCACACCTTTTTCTTCTTCTCTTAAAACTCTAACCTTATGTCCCATTGGAGCAAAGTCTGCATATCCTCGTACGTCAATAGCATTTTGAGGGCAAGCTTTAACACATGAATAGCATTCCCAACAAAAGTTAGGTTCTATATTTACTGCTCGACGAATCAGCTTATCTATGTGCATGATATCTGATGGACAAATATCTACACAGTGACCGCATCCATCGCATCTGGTCATATATACAAAAGTTGACATAATTTTTTCTCCGTTAATCTAAAATTCTTTAATA
>MDSV01128748.1_pt1 | contig 12515 bp, 12 predicted proteins | sample 810851 | NCBI WGS metagenome assembly MDSV01 (sample SAMN05326640, study PRJNA326480) | marine metagenome | isolation source: seawater | place: Atlantic Ocean: North East | collected 2012
ACTTTGGCGTCAAGCGCTGGTTCCTCTGGCGGGATATGACAATCATCGGCGCGGCCGACAATCACATGTTTTAGGGGGTCCCATTCGTTCCAGCTATTCACAATTGTTGGCATGATCTCTACTCCAAAAAAACCGCCCTATGGTCGGTGCCTGATAGCAAATCAGCAAGAGTGATACACTAAATTTGTTATTGTCCCAACGTCTTTCATCATTAGGGTGATAAGCCGCCATGGTGACCAAGAGACACCACCACGTCCGGCCAGTTTTGCTAGTGCGCCACGCCAACCACGCAATGTACTTCCAAATAGTTCTTCATCTTTGGCGCAAGATTGACAGTGATCAATTTTTGATCAATCATTTATTGATCAAAAATTTGGTGTAGATGCCTATAAACAAAGGTTATCATAGCCACCATGCGCAAAAACAAGAATGTGAACGGGAGGAATTTATGACAAACATCACGATAAAAAGGCGATCTTTTTTAAAAACTGGGGCGGCAGCAGCCGGCGGTTTAATGCTAAGCGGCGGTTTATCTTCTCCAGCTTTGGCAGCATACCCTGAACGCAATATTGACGTTATCATCCCAACACGAGAAGGTGGTGGTGCAGATCGCTTGTTCAGAGCCTTCACGTCCGTTTGGAAAAACTATATGAACACAAATTTTGAACCTGGTTTCTTTCCGGGCGCTTCTGGTCGTGTTGGCTATGAAGTCTATATGGGCAAATATGAACCGGACGCCTACAGCCTGATTTTTGGCAATATGGGTCCAGAGGTTCTCAACTGGGCGGTTAAAAAGCCATCTTTCAACATCGATGACTATTTGTATTTTGGGAGAGTCGATACGGACCCAGGTTGCGTATTTGTTGGCGCTGAAAGTAAATTTCAATCCATCGATGATATAGTATCAGAGGGAAAAAAGCGTACATTGAATGTTGGCACTAGCCGATTGGCTCACCCCGCATCTATTGGCATCCTCGCACTAGGTGAACACACTGGAGCTAAATTTAATCTGGTGCCGTTGTCAGGAGGTAAGAACACGGTTGCAGGCGCAGTAACTCTTGAAATGGATTTTTGTGTATTGACATCAGGTTCAGTAATCAAAGCAGGCGACGCTTGCCGGACTATGTTAGTTTTTAATGATGAGAATGTCGCAGGAGAAAAGTTAGACAATGCGCCAACGATGAACGATTACTTTGGCACAAAATTGCCGCCGATGTTCTCCGCTCGAGCCTTTGGGATACACAAAGCAGCTGTTGACAAGCACCCTGATCGCTTTGAACAACTACAGAGCACTTTTGAGCAGACTTTCGCGGACCCGGGCTATAAAGATGCATTTCTAAAGTCAAAGGGATTTTGGCCATACTCAAACTATGGTGGCATGAAAGAGTGTGCTGACTTCAAACAAGCAATGCTCGAAATGGGCGAGCGATTCAGGCCACTGCTAACTGGCAAGTAACCCAAATGTAAACAAGAGGCGCAAATTGCGCCTCTTGTCATTTCGAAAAACCGCCCTCAAATTTGATGTAGCCACGACAAAAATAGACATGCCAAAAATACGAAAAAATTCCGACAAACAGAATATTGCAGGCGAATGTATCATCCCCATTTTAGGTGTTTTATTCACTGTTTATTATGTATATTCCATAATCGATGCTCCATGGACTGCACAGGTAAACGCTGTCTTAGTAGGCACAACTCTAATACTTGTCAGTGCTATTTTTTTTATAAAAAAATTTAGCCTGCTTGTTAGGGGTTCAGCAGAGTTTACAATTCCTGTTAAAAGACTCTTGCCAGCACTCCAAACACCTCAAACGGCTTTTATTGTCACTTCATTTCTATACCTAATCTTGATTGACTTTTTGGGATTCACACTCACTACGACTCTATTCTTTTGGACCTCAATGTTGATCTTGGGTCACAGAAAGCGCCCTTACCATAAGGCAATTCTATCGGTGATAATGGCGCTTATCGGCTACGCAGTTTTCATAGTCATGTTTGAGACCAGATTGCCAATTGGTATTTTGGAACAGGTTTTGGGCAAGGTAATTTCGTAATGCAAATCGACGCTATATTTTTCTTGGAGACGTTTCTCCATCACATGGGACTCTGGTGGGTGGTTGTTCCAAGCATTTTCTTGGGTTTAATTGTTGGCGGCATTCCAGGATTTAGTGCAGCCAACACAATTATTGTGCTTTTGCCTTTTACGTTTTTGATGGAAGTTGAGGTTGGCCTCGTCTTTATGATTGCACTTTATTGCGCGTCCCGGCTTGGCGCTGGTATTCCTGCTATTTTGGTGAACATTCCAGGTACTGCTGGCGCGGCAGCAACACCACTTGATGGCTATCCGATGGCAAAGAAGGGGTTAGGGCAACGCGCCCTTGCAATTTCTTTTGTCTCCTCAATCATTGGCGGACTACTCACTACAGCCGTTGCACTTGTAACTATGCCTTGGTTGGCACGCGTGGGCTTTTACATGCACAGCGTTGAAATGGTCGTGGTGATGCTTTTTGGCATTTCACTCATCGCATCCGTTGCAGCCAAAGATACAATCAAGGGGCTTATTGCTGGATTTTTTGGCTTAATGATTGGTTCGATTGGGGCCGATCATGTGTACGCGACACCGCGTGGCACTATGGGCTTTTTAGAACTTTATGATGGCGTGCCGCTGATCCCTGCTCTTGTTGGATTATTTGCCATTTCTGAGGCGTTCATGGTTATTGAGTCTGGTTCTTTTATGTCCAAGGAAAAGATCCAAACTGTAAGGAATGCCAATTGGTCGGAGACCATGCAGGGTGTAAAAATTACGATTAGTCGTTGGTGGCACGTCACATGGACTAGCCTAATCGGTTTGGTGATTGGGGTTATTCCCGGCGCTGGCGCGGCGATTGCCTCATTTGTTGCCTATCAGCAATCGCGCACCTTTTCCAAAACGCCCGAGGCCTATGGCACCGGTCATGCAGAGGGCCTAATCGCCCCAGAAGCTGCGAATAATGGCGTGACGGCTGGCACATTGATCCCGCTTATGGTTTTGGGCATTCCGGGCGGTGCTACCGCCGCCATCATGATGGTTGTGATGCAATATCAAGGCGTGCCCACCGGACCGCGTTTATTCATGGAACGGCCGGATCTTGGCTATGGTGTATTTATGGCTATGTTTGTGACCTATTTGCTGATGGCGCTGACCATTTTGCCAATGTCACGCTATATGTCGCGGGTGACACTTGTATCAACCACATATATGTCGCCCATCATCATCGCTTTTACCTTGGTTGGGTCGTTTGTGCCGCGCGAATATTTATTTGACATGTATCTGGCTTTTGGCTTTGGCATCACCGGCTATATCGCCCGCAAGACTGGCTATCATGTCGCGGCGATTTTGATTGGCGTGATTTTAGGACCATTGCTTGAACAATATATGTTACGCGCGCTGAAAATGTCTGACGGCGACCCGTTGGTATTATTCTCCTCGCCGTTGGGCAACACGCTCTGGCTGGTACTGGTTTTAACATTGGCCTTGCCGACATTTTTGAAAAAACACCGGCAAAGAACTGAGGCACGATCATGAGTTCTCATCCAACAGAAGCGGTTGCCGCCAATATTGAATTAGTTGCCCGTTTGGATATTGCTGGTGGCGGTCAGGTTGTTGTGCAGGACGGTCTTGCCTTTGTGGGCCATATGGATGCCCCGCATGGCACCACCATTATTGATGTCAGCACACCAAGCCACCCAAAAATTATCAAAGAGATAAAGCTGGAAGACACTTTATCGCACACACATAAAGTGCGTGTCGCTGGCAATCTCATGATCACCAATGTTGAACAGGCGCAACGCCATCTTCTGCGCCGCGGCGCAGCCTTGCCGACAGTCATGGCAGAATTAGAAAAATCACTTAAGCGATCACCGAGCGAGGAAGAAATTGCAAAGGTGCTTGATATACCCGTTGGCAAACTTGATGACGTGCGCTCATTTTTGAAAAATGGCTATCATGAGGGCGGGTTTCGGGTATGGGATATTAGCGACCCGGCAAATCCAGAATTATTGTCCTATGTCAAAACGCATGGATTTGGTGTGCACCGGTTTGATATGGATGAAAACTACGCCTATATTTCAACCGAAATGGACGGTTATATTGGCAATATCCTGGTGATTTATGATCTTGCTGACCCCCGCAACCCGGTAGAGGTATCGCGCTGGCATATGCCGGGCCAACATATCGCTGGCGGCGAAATACCAAGCTGGACCGGATATAAAAATCGCCTCCATCACGCACTTCGGGTCGGCGATGAATTATGGGCGGCGGTATGGAATGCCGGCTTTCGCGTTATTGACATCAGTGACATTACCCAACCAAAGACCATTGGCGCACATAATTATCACCCCCCGTTTCCTGAACCAACTCATACCGCGCTCCCATGCACCCAACGCTTTGATGGGCGCCGGATTGCAGTGGTTATGGATGAAGAACACCAGCATCACCCCGGGCGGCTTCATGCTTTTATGTGGCTTTTTGACGTCACCGATCTTGATAATATTCATGCTGTGTCTGCGTTTGACGTCAGTGAAATGGATTCACCATGGTCACGTTCGGGCGGCCGCTTTGGTGCGCATCAATTCCGTGAAAAACTCGATGATACAATGGTCTACGCGACTTGGTTTTCTGGTGGGTTGCGGGTGATTGACATTGCCAACCCATCACAACCGCACGAAATTGCCCATTATATTCCACCACCACCGCCCGGCTTTCCCAGCCCGCAAAGCAATGACGTTGATGTCGATGAGAATGGTTTTATGTATCTTCTGGACCGTAATATCGGTCTCGATATTCTAAAATTCGATAATAATCTGAAGCGATAAGAGGAAAAGGTGATGGAAAACGAACATCTTGAAGCATCGGTTGTTGGTAAGGAACATTGGACCAAAAAAGGCGATGTCGATCTGTTCATTTGGAATAAATATCTTGATCAACCCGGCGAGAAAAAAGGCACCATTCTTTTCGTCCATGGGTCATCTATGGCATCACAACCAACCTTTGATCTTCATGTTGAAGGGCGCCCCTTCAGTTCGGCAATGAATTATTTTGCTGTTTTGGGATACGACACATGGTGTGTTGATATGGAAGGTTATGGTCGCTCATCCAAACATCGTGATATCACTTGTGATATTGCCAATGGAGCCGATGATCTGACAGCTGCGACCGCCTATATTCAGGAATATAGCGGTGCCGGTCCAATGCATATGTATGGCATCTCATCTGGTGCGTTGCGGGCAGCTGCCTTTACCGAAAGACACCCAGAACGTGTTGCACGCTTGGCACTTGACGCGTTTGTATGGACTGGTGAGGGCAGCCCAACCTTGGCTGACCGCAGCAAGAAGCTCCCCGAATTTCGTGCCAGCACCCGGCGCCCGATTGATTACGCATTTGTGCAGTCTATTTTTAACCGGGATCACCCGGATTGTGTTGAAACTAAAGTCGTTGACGCCTTTGCCAAGGCGATTTGTGCGCTTGATGACTCAATGCCAAATGGCACCTACATAGATATGTGTTCGAAGCTGCCTTTGGTAAACCCTGAAAAAATTACCGTGCCCACAATTATCTTGCGCGGCCAATATGACGGCATTGCAAGTGTGACTGACCTATTGAAATTTTTTGAAAAACTACCGCATAACGACAAGCAGTTTACTGTCATGGAAGGCATTTCACATGCCAGCTTCCAACAAAAGAACTATGCGATGGTTTATGATATTTTGGCCGCATTTCTGGACCGCACACCGCCGGTTTACAAATAATAAATCGGTCATGCCCCCTTATGCTGGTGCCAGCATCAAACTGGCACCAGTCCATATCAAATGTGCCGCAACAAACAGCAACACGCCGTTTAATATGGGTTTGAAATAAGCATGCCCAGATTTTACCAGAAATTGTTTGCCGATGAATGTGCCAATAAAACCGCTAATGAGCATCCCTGCGATAATTGGCAGATAGGCGGCAAAGTTAAACCCAACGATGCCAAACACAATCACTTTAATCAGATGCTGAATCGTCATCATCACAGAATGTGTTGCCACATGCGGTAGCGGGTCAAGTTGCATGCTTTTGACCATGGCGGCAATAAAATTGCCAGTGGCACCAAAGAACATGGTCAGAAAACTTGAAACCAATCCCCCTGCAAAAACATAGCGCATGGCGATTGGCGGCAGTTTGACAAGCACAACAAACACAATAAAAAAACCAACAGCAATTTGCACAATCGCTGTCGGTATCTGCACCGCCAACGCACCGCCAATACCTGCACCAAGCAGACTGCCTGCAATAAATGGCACAGCTGGACGCCATACCACGTCCTTAAGCATCAGTCCGACGCGGCCGGCGTTCGAGCCTAGTTGCACCACCCCATGAATCGGTATCAGCGCCGCCGCCGGCACACTGACCGCCAGCACCGCCAGAATGATCGCCCCGCCACCAATGCCAAAGGCGGCCGTGATGAAAGATGTTACAAAACTCATAAACACCAAAAATATGGCAATGGGCGGTGGCATATCATTTGGCAAAATCATTACAAAATCCATTAATTTTTACCCCATTTTTAATGACATGGCCCTTACACCGTTCTTGACTTTATTAGCATATCTATGAATAGTGACGGCCGTATTTTTTTCCGAGATAAATGACTGGGTTGAAAAAGATGAAACTCATCACCTTTCGCCATAACGGGGCTGTCAAAGCGGGTGTTCTTGCCGATAATGATCTCATCATTGTCAAAGATGAGGGCCCTGATGCGGCCTATGCCGTGCGACATCTTATCGAGAGCGAAACCGGGGTGAAAAGTTGGCAAGGTGGCGCGGCTAGCCTTGATTTGTCCGAAGTTGAGTTATTAGCCCCAATCCCTGATCCGCGCCGCAACATTTTTTGTGTTGGTAAAAATTACTATGCACATGCCAAAGAATTTAACGATTCTGGATTTGACTCATCCACAAAGGAAGAAGTGCCATCGGTACCGGTTATTTTCACCAAGGCCACAACATCTGTCATTGGCCCAAATGCACCAATTTTGTCGGCCATGGACCCGACTGCCTCAGTCGATTATGAATGTGAGCTGTGTTTTGTAGTCAGCAAAAAAGCACATAAAGTGACCAAGGCGAACTGTTTTGACTATATTTTTGGTTACACGATCTTAAATGACGTGACGGCGCGTTATCTGCAACAACGCCACAACCAGTGGTTTTTGGGAAAAAGCCTCGACAGCTTCGCCCCTATGGGCCCATCGATTGTCACCAGTGATGAAATTCGCGACATCACCGCCGCGACGATTTCAACAACAGTCAATGGCGAGGTGCGTCAACAGGCAAAAATTTCCGATCTGATCTTTGACATCCCAACTTTGATGGAAACTTTGACCGCGACGATGACATTATTGCCAGGCGACATCATTGCGACCGGCACACCCGTTGGCGTTGGTCTTGGCTTTAAACCGCCAAAATTTCTAAAAGCGGGCGACACAGTCAGTGTTGCCGTCGATAGCATCGGCACGCTGACCAATCCTGTGCAATAACGCCGCGATATTAAACGCTTTGCATCCGCCTGGGGGTGCTTTTGCCAGCATTATGGCTGATCAAACGATCACCAACCTGTTTGAGGTGTGACCACATAGTATTGGCGGCAGCGTCCTGATCACGCTCGCGGATGGCGGTTGCTATGTCATCATGTTGGTCAAAACTGTGATGATCTGGCGGCGGTGATGCGGACTCGTCACGCAGCCGTCCCCAGACAACAGTGCGGCGGATGGCGTTCAGCTGGTCGAAAAGCGCCAACAGCACAACATTGCCAGATGCCTCGGCAATGATGCGGTGAAACCGGTTGTCAGCATTTTCATATTGGCGCCAGGTTTTGGCTTCACGCTGAGTTCCCAAACAGCGCACCATAGCATCGATATGAACAGCCGTAGCATTAATGGCCGCCTCGCGGCACAACACCGGCTCAATCAAAATCCGGGCGCGTGTAACGTCTAGTGGGTTCGATTTTTCCGCAACCAACGCAATGCTTGATGGCTCTTCAACCGGGCGTGCGCCGATAAAGGTGCCTTTGCCAACATGCCGCCATAATTTGCCATTGTTTTCCAGCGCTGCCAGCGCCTTGCGCAAGTCGCTGCGCGATACGCCTAAAATATCAATTAATTCTCGTTCTGGCGGCAATCGCCCATTTTCTGAAAAATCACGTTGTGCAAGCCAAGCTCGTAATTGCGTCAGCGCTCCATCAGCAACAGTCATATCAGTCCCTTTTTCACCCTCTGGTTGGTAGCGACGGCAGTCTTCAACCCCAGCCTATCACACTTTTGGCTCTTGCTTGCCACTACATCAAGACAAGACACCACAAGATGTTAATTTATCATAGTCTTTGACTTGACCAATACAACTTTTTGTGTGATCAATTTTAGATTGATCAAATATTGATCACACGAAGGATGGGGGTGCTAGATTGCGTGTGCAATGCTTTGGTCACTATCCACACTTGGATCATGCGCAACAAGCGCAGGGCCATCATTAAAATAATTATGCACCAATCTGGTGAAATTGGAGGACAGGATGACACGAATTTTAAAGGGATTTTTGACGTTTGTCTCGGCAACTGTGTTTATGGTATCGGCGATGACTACAGCACATGCTGGTAAAGTCAAAATCGCACTGGCCGAAACGCCGTCTGATGAGCTTGCTGCGTTTTTTGTCGCACTCGATCGGGCCAAGGCAATGGGTCTCGATTATGAATGGACTGCTTTTTCTGATGAGGAGCTGGCGGTTCAAGCAATTTTAAGTGGTCAAATGGACATTGGATTTGGCACACCTTATTCTGTGATGCAGAAAGCAAAAGCGCCAATCCGTATTGTTTTTCAATTATCAAAGTTGAAATTTTTCCCGGTCACATCAAAGAAATATGCCAAGCTGGAAGAGCTAAATGGTGAACCAATCATGCTGCATTCACGTGGCGGCGGCACTGAATCAATCGCCAATGTGATTGAAGACAAGCTAAACATGAAATTTGGCAAGCGGTCTTATGTGCCAGGATCATCAAACCGTATCGCGGCGTTGATTGCCGGCCAAACTGACGCCACAATCGTCGATTTGGCGAACAAAAATAAATTGGTAAAGCTGCATGGTGAGAATTTTAACGTGTTGCCGATGTTTGAAGTTGATGCCAGTGATGAGGCGATCTTTGGCAATCTTGATTGGATCAAAGCTAACGAGAAAGATGTTAACATCTTTGTTAAAGCACTGGTCAGCGTGTATCAGGACATGCATAAAGATCCAACAATTGTGCGCAAGCAAACCGACCCAAACGGGCCGATTGGTCAGCTGCCAAAAGAAGTTTTAGACGGTCTTGACCAGTTCTACACAGATGCAGTAGCCGGTGGTTTGTATGACCCAAATGGTGGCGGCATGACGGCTGCCAAAGCTGACATGGAATGGTATTCAAAAGCTGGTCAGCTGACCGGGGATCCAGCATCACTGAATATTGATGACTTCTGGTACATGGAGCCATTGAAGCAGGCAGCTCAGTAACACCTCCACACTCCCTGCGCCGACAACACAAGCTCGCCCTGTGTTGTCGGCAAATTTTCAATATGTTTATATCCAAATATTTTACACTCAAAATAAACTTTTACCACTTCAAATGTGGCTCACTGTTAACGGTACATGATGCGATACAGATCTTTATTTCTGACCCTTTTATCAGCCACCATTGTGTTTGGTGCTTGGGAAATTGCCGGTCGCGTCCCGGTGAGCTTTGCGTTTCCCACATTTCTTGAATCAATGGCGGCGTTCTGGGTTCTGATCATTGACGGCACGTTATTCACTGCTTATGCCGAAACCCTGAAACCACTTGTTGTGGGGATCACAATCTCAGCGTTTCTTGGCATCGGCCTTGGGCTATGGATTGGGCTAAGTGAAAAAATTGATTGGCTGATTTCACCAATTTTTGTTGTCATGCAAACCGCGCCACTTGCTGCGTTAATACCACTATTGGTGATGGCTTATGGTATCGGGCTGACGTCAAAGGTTTTTGTTGTTTGTATCATGGCTATGCCGGTAATTGTGCTGAATACCAGCGGCGCAGTGCGCAACACACCTGCATCACTAAAGGAGATGGGACATGCATTTCTTGGGTCGCAAACCGACATTATTTTGAAAATCATTTTGCCAGCGGCATCGCCAGTTATTTTTGCTGGGTTGCGTCTTGGTATTTCGGCTGGATTTATCGGCGCGATTTTGTCTGAGCTGAAAATCACCCCAACAGGCGTTGGCGACATCATCACTTTTAGTCGCTCTATTGCCGATTATCCCACAATGTATGCAGCAATTTTGTCAATAATCCTGCTTGCCGTTCTATTTTTGAACGTTCTTGAGCGCATCGAAACCTTCCTGTTTGGCGGCAATAACAAAGGCTATGTGTCCGAATAATCTATCGATATGGAAATGAACGAATGACGAAAACCACAACAAAAATTGAGCATGCTGTAACCGTCAGGAATGTTCATAAAAACTACGGTGATGTTCAAGCACTTGAAAATATGTCGCTTAATTTTCCTCGGGGACAACTTACCTCGCTTCTTGGTCCGTCTGGCTGTGGCAAAACAACATTGCTAAAAATCATCGCCGGGTTATTGCCCGCCACGAGCGGTGAGATCATCGTTAATGGCACCACGGTTACTGGCCCTGGGCCTGACCGGGCTTTTGTTTTTCAGGATTTTGCTCTGTTGCCTTGGGCATCAGTTTTACGCAATGTAGCTTTTGGACTGGAATTGCGAGGCGTTGCCAAATCTGAGCGTGAAGACATAGCAGGAAAATATATTGCCAATGTTGGTCTTTCTGGATTTGAAAACAGTTTCCCGCACGAGTTATCTGGTGGTATGCGCCAACGTGTCGGACTTGCCCGAGCGTTATCCGTTGATGCCCAAGTATTGCTGATGGATGAGCCATTTTCAGCCGTTGATGAACAAACCCGCCGCAAATTCCAAGAAGATTTGCTGGGGCTTGTTAAAAATGAGAATAAAACCTTTATTTTTGTGACGCACTCGATTGAAGAAGCGGTGTATGTATCTGATCAGATTGCAATTTTACTGCCGCGCCCAAGTCGCGTTTCAGAAATCATCAAACCATCTGGTTTCCGGCATAAAAGTGCCGATAGTATTAGGCGCGATCCAGAATATCTTGATATCGTTGATAAAATCTGGTCCTCATTACGTAGCTATGTTGAATAGACCTGTTGCACGATCAATGATAAGGAGCCGCCTATGAATTTATTTGGTTATCGGTTGCCAGGCATGTCATCGCTATTGCTGTGGGGCGCCTTGTGGGAAATTGTTGGTCATCTTGAAGTGACATTCTTTTTGCCCCCACTTAGCGCCATTTTTGCGACGTTGTTTGAAATTTCATCCACCAAAGTTTTCATTAAAGCGCTGACAGAAACTGGTCATGCGTTTTTGGTTGGTACATTTTCGGCTATTGTGATTGGCATACCTGTCGGTATTTTGATGGGCAAAAATAGGCTGATTGACGAAATGCTTCTGCCATGGGTCAATATGTTCTTGAGCGCCCCCCTCACCGCGTTGGTACCAGTCTTGATGGTGCTTTTTGGGTTTGGGCTGAAAGCTATTATCATTACCACCGCTTTGTTTGCCATCTGGATTATTGTTCTCAATGCACGTGCTGGTGTGTTACAAATCAATCGATCACTTGTTGAAATGGCACATTCTTTTGGCGCCTCACCATCTGACGCGTTTTTCAAAATATATTTTTGGGCCGCTTTGCCAGAAATATTAGGTGGCGTACGGATCGGGTTTATCCGCGCCGTCAAGGGCGTGATCATTGGACAATTGCTGATTTCAATTGTCGGATTTGGCGCCTTGTTTGAATTATATTCAGCGAATTTTTTAATGAAACATTTTTGGGCCGTCCTTCTGGTACTGTTCAGTCTGTCATTTCTCATTGCTGAATTTCTTGCCTACCTCGAACGTAGAGTTGCCTATTATGCGGCAAGGCGAACCCCCTAGCTTGTTTGATATGGGATTGTTTTTCTCAAAGGAAAAGAAAAATGTCTAATTATGTTATTCCTCAACCGGCACAACCAAGCCTTCCTGTTCAAGGTACCGACGCACGTTTCCCAGTACGTCGCGTTTATTGCATCGGGCGTAATTATGCCGACCATGCCATTGAGATGGGGCATGATCCAGATAAAGAACCCCCGTTCTTTTTTCAGAAAAATGGTGGCAATGTGGATAGCAGCGGCGAGTTCCCCTACCCACCTTTCACAAATGAAGTGCATTTTGAAGTTGAGATGATTGTGGCATTGAAAAGTGGGGGCGCAAACATTAGCGAAGCTGACGCAATGCAACATGTGTTCGGCTATGGCATTGGGCTTGATATGACACGCCGCGATTTACAAAGTGAAATGAAAAAAATGGGCCGTCCATGGGAAATCGGTAAAGCCTTCGAACGGTCAGCTCCAATGAGCCCATTGGTGC
>MDSV01054827.1_pt1 | contig 12514 bp, 9 predicted proteins | sample 810851 | NCBI WGS metagenome assembly MDSV01 (sample SAMN05326640, study PRJNA326480) | marine metagenome | isolation source: seawater | place: Atlantic Ocean: North East | collected 2012
AGAGCTATTAAATCCTTGTTTAAAACATAGATATCTTTTTTTTTGCTGTATTCTTTGATTATTTCTCTTAATCCTAAACTTTGACTTAAGTGGCCCGATTTTTTGTCAGCAACAATTGCAATCTTCATACCAAGCCATTCGAAGCAATAACTTCATATCTATCTTTATCAATTAATGAATAAGTTATATTTCCACCTGCTTCTTCAACAAGACAAATACCGGCTGCAAAATCCCATAAATAAACACCCTTTTCAGCATAATAGTCACACTTGCCAGATGCTACATAGGCGCATGAAAGTGCTGCGCTACCAAACATCCGCACCTTCTTCCAGCCTTTAAGATCCATCAAGAAATTTATTGAGGATTCAACTGTTTCTGATGCTGGAAAGCCAGTTGTTATAGAGGCTTTACTTTTTAGAGCAATATCTGAAACAGAAATTTTTTTGTTGTTTAGAAATGCTCCATGGTCTTTAATGGCTTCATACATTTGATTGTTATTGAAATTATAGATAACTCCAATTAAAGCTTTATTACCCTCCATTAAAGCAATAGAAACACAACACTCGTCTAAACCTCTGAAATAATTAGCTGTTCCATCAATTGGATCTACTACCCAATATTTATCTTCTTTTTTAACACCACCAAATTCTTCTCCCATAATTTCAATATTACTAGCAGCAAGAGAAGATCTAATTATTTTTTCAGTTTCTTGATCAAGAATTAATTTGATATCTCGACCTTCATCTAGTAGAACTTCTTTTGCTTCATTTTTATTTTTAATGAGGAATTCGCCTGCTTTTCTGGCTGCATTTACTGCTATTTTTTTTAGATTATTTAGCTTCATTTTGAATGACTTTCCAAGCATCCTTGCACATTTTTTTTAAATTATAACTTGATTCCCAGTCTAAAATTTCTTTCGCTCTTTCAACACATGCAAAACTTACGCATATATCTCCTTTTCTTCTTTCAATAAAATTCACTTCAAAATTAAGTTTATTTATTTCTTTAAAAGTATTCACCATTTCCAAAACGCTTACACCTAATCCTGTTCCTAAATTAATTACCTCATAATTCTTTATATGGGTAATTTTTTCTAGAGCAGCAAAATGTCCATCAATAAGATCCTCTATATGAATAAAATCTCTTTCGGCAGTACCATCATTTGTGGGATAATCTGTGCCATAAATATCAAGAGCTTGTTTCTTCATGGAGGCAACTTTTAAAATTTCAGACATTAAATTGCTTGAATAATTAAAATCCTCAAAAATAAAAGAATCTTTATGAGAACCAACAGGATTGAAATATCTCAACGAAATTGCTTTTAAAATACCTTTATCGGCGAATCTACTTATTAGTTTTTCACTTTCAAGTTTTGTTAATGCATATTTTGATTTAGGGTTTGGTTTTGAGTCTTCGGGAATTGGTTGTTCATTTTGTTCACCATATATTGCAGCTGAAGAGGAAAAAATTATATTTTTAATTTCATTTTCTTTCATTACCTCAAGCACATTTTTTGTGCCAAAAACGTTATTTTCCCAATATAAATCGAATTTTTCTTCTGAATCAGACACAGATTTTAATGCCGCAAAATGCATTATGCTATGAGTATTTTTATTTTCTTTAAATACTGTATTTAATTTGGCACGATCCCTTATATCTATTTCAAAAAACTTAAATTGCTTTGGATATTTCTTTTTAAAAAAGTTTGTTGTTGATATATTGGAGTTAGAAAAATTATCGATTCCTATAATTGAAAATCCTTTTTTTAAAGCTTCATAAACAAAAGTGCCACCTATGTAGCCAGCTGATCCAGTAACTAATAGTTTCTTATTGTTCATTCCTCAGCAAGAACCTTGGACTTAACGCAAAGTAAATCAACAGATAACTTAAAATATAAACTATAAATATAATTACTAGTGCCATTGTATTATTTGCAAAATAAATAGCGGATGCTATGTATGGAAAATTAAATATAGTTAAAAAGATCACGGTGAAAAAATGCCTAGCTCTGTCATGCTTGAATTTTAATTTTTTAAATCTTTTATAAATAATATGATGTAAGTGCTCAGCATCAGGCTGTAAAACATTACCTCCTGTAATAAATCTTCGTCTAAATACACTAAAAATTAAATCCATAAATGGGTATGAGAAAATTAACATTACCGACCAAGGTGATAAATTATTAGATTGCTGTGCGCTTATCAATGCGAAACATACAATTGCACCAAGAAAATAGGCTCCAGCATCTCCCAAGAATATTTTTCCATAGAAGTTTAGTATTAAAAATCCAATTAACGCCCCCAGTATAATATTGGTAAAATATCTAAACTCTGCAGAGAGATCAACATTTTGACCTGACACAGTCTCAATAAATTTTAGAGCAATTATAATAGATATTAAGTAAGAGGATAGCTGTCCATTTATTCCATCAATCAAATTAAAAGCATTCATCATGCCAACTACAGAGAAACATAAAAAAGCTAGTGCCAAAAACTCATATTGCAGCAAGTAATCTATTGGTCCTATATCAACACTGGTAACTCTTATTTGGCCAAAATAAAAAAATAGTAATGGCACAGGTAATAAAAATAATAATCTTAATTTCGGGTGTAGTTGAAACTTAAGATCGTCTAAAAACCCCACTAAAAATGATGGAAAACAAAAAATTAGAAGCCAAATAGCTGAAGAATCACCCCATTTCAAACCAATAAAATATGTTATAACGATAGTTAGAACTGTTGAAAGGTATATCGCAACACCACCAAATCTAGAGACTGATTTTTTATGAAGAGTTTGTGCAGTTAATCTCAGATTTTTGTCTCCAGATATAGCCGCTCTATTGTCAAGATAAATTAGTAGAAAACAAATAATTAAGGAAATTATAAAGCTGAGAGGTACAAAGCCTATAAACATGTATTAATTATAAACCTTTTTCTATTGTTGCCTTAATGAAGGACATAAAATTACCAGCATCTACTCCATTAATAACCCTATGATCATAAGATAGAGAGAAAGGAAGTATATTTTTTTCAATAAGCTGGCCATCTGAAAGACTTAGTATTTTTTTTACTCTTGAAATTCCAATAATCCCAACTTCTGGTGGATTAATAATAGGTGAAAATCCAGTTCCCCCTAATCCTCCTAAACTAGAAATCGTGAATGATGCTCCAGATATATCATCCTTCAATAGCTTCTTTTCTTTAGCTTTAGTAGAAATTTCTGAAATTCTTTTTGCAATTTCTCCTATTTTTAAGTCGTTTACATCTTTTATAACCGGAACAATCAATCCTTGTTCAGTATTTACTGCAATACCAATATTTATATATTTTTTTATCATTATTTTTCCATCATCTACTAGTGATGAATTCATTAAGGGATACTCTTCAAGTGCAATTGCCGTTGCTTTAACGATATATGCTAGAGGTGTTATTTTTATTGTAGATATTTCATTTAATTCTGCTCTCTGCTTTTCTATTTTTGATACATCTGCTTCCTCAAAATGTGATACATGAGGAATTGATTGCCATGATTCAATTAAATTATAAGCTCCTGTTTTTTTAATTTTTGATTGATTTTCAATAAGATAATCTCCAAACTCTTTTAAGTTTTTCAGGTCAGGATATTTGGTCTTGCTCGAAGAACTCAAAGATTGTATGTGATTCTTAAGATCATCTTTGTTGATCATTTTATTCCTACCAGAGCCAATTATTGTTTTTAAATCAATGCCAAGTTCTCTTGCTATTTTTCTAACTGCAGGACCTGCATGAACATCCGAAAGTTCTATATTAGAATTTTGAGTGATTGAAGCTTTTTTAGGTTCGTTAGAATCGAGAGCATTAATATCAACGTCTTTTTCTTGATTCTTCTGCAAATGGTTGTCTTTGATTTCATCTACTTCTATGACAGCATAAACAGTACCTTCTCTTACACTATCACCTTCATTAACTTTTATCTCCAATATACTTCCATCAAAATCTGAAGGAACTTCCATTGCTGCTTTTTCTGATTCCAGGACAATGATAGGATCATTTTTTTTAACTTTATTTCCCTTTTTAGCTGAAATTTCAATTACTTCAGTATCTTCAGCTTCGCCTAAGTTTGGTATTTTTAACTCAATTTTTTTCATCTTTCAAATGGATTTTTTTGATTAAATTTTACTTTATATTTTTTCTTAAATTTTTCTGCTTCCTCGTGTAGATCACATGCTTTAAGAGCATTGAAAACTATATGATTTGTATCTATCTCAAAGAATTCCCGTAATTTTTCTCTTGTATCGCTTCTTCCAAACCCATCTGTACCTAAACAAATATAATTTCCATTTACCCATTTTCTAATTTGCTCTGAATATAATTTTTGATATTCAGAAACTGCTATGGTGGGCATTGGGTCTTTAAAACATTCCTCAACATACGAATTTTTTTTATGTTTAGTTGTGAGTTTCTCTTGATCAGATATTATTCCACTTCTAGCTAACTCATTAAAACTAGTTATGCTCCATATTTCTGGGTTTAAATTAAATTTCTTTAGTATTTCAAAGGCTTCTAAAGCAAAACGTAATGTCAAACCTGATGCTAAAATTCTTACATTAGGCTTCATTTCCTTCTTGAATACATAGCCACCTTTCATAACCTTTGTTTCATCAAGATCTTTTGGTTTTTTTGGGTGTAGATAGTTTTCATTCATCAAAGTTAAATAATAATAATTATCGTTATTCTTAACATACATATCGTCTATTCCATTCTTAATAATTATTGCTAATTCATAATCGAAGCATGGGTCATAAGATTTACAATTAGGTATCGTTTGAGCTAAAAGATGGCTATGTCCATCTTGATGTTGCAAACCTTCTCCGTTTAAAGTTGTTCTTCCAGATGTTGCTCCAAGCAGAAAACCTCTTGCTCTTGCGTCACCAGCTGCCCATGCTAAATCATGAACTCTTTGAAAACCAAACATTGAATAGTAAATATAGAAAGGAATCATAGCTAAATTATTATTGGCATAAGATGTAGCAAGGGCAATCCAAGCAGAGAATGCGCCTGCTTCATTAATTCCTTCTTCCAGCATTACGCCATCTTCTGATTCCCTATACCACATTACTTTATCTGCATCCTCTGGTTGATACTTTTGACCTTCTCTACTATAAATCCCAAATTGTCTAAATAAGCCGTCCATACCAAAAGTTCTAGCTTCATCTGGAACTATGGGGACAATATATTTTCCAATCTTTTTATCTCTTAAAATCGATGTGATTAGTCGCACGAAAACCATAGTCGTTGACATTTCTCTCTTAGATGGCAAATTAAATTCATCAAAATGAGAATTATTTTCTGGTACTAAATTTGTTTCATTTGTTTTTCTTAAAGGCAAGTGTCCACCAAGCTCTTTCCTTCTAGATATAAGATACTCATACTCCTTGCTTGATTGTTTAAATTTAAGGTAATCTAATTTTTCTAATTGTTTTTTATTGATCGGTAATTTGAATTTTCTTATGAAATCATTCAAATTTTCGTCACTTAATTTTTTTACTTGATGAGTTGTATTGTCTGCTTGTCTTGATCCTATTCCATAACCCTTTACTGTGAATGAAAGAATCACAGTAGGCTTATTTTTACAATCGTAGGCTGCTTTATAGGCATTAAAAACCTTTATAGGATCGTGACCACCTCTATTAAGGTTTTCAATCTCCTCATCACTCATATTTTTAACAAGCTTAAGTGCTTCAGGATGTTTTCCAAAAAAGTGTTTTCTTGTATATGCTCCTCCCTTTGCTTTAAAATTTTGATATTCACCATCTACAGTATTATTCATTACCCATTTCAGGGCTCCCGAAGAGTCATTTTCTAATAGGTCATCCCATTTTCTTCCCCAAATTAAATTTATAACATTCCAGCCAGCTGCCTTAAATATCGCACCTAATTCAGTAATAATTCTTGAATTGCCTCTTACTGGTCCGTCTAATCTTTGTAAATTACAATTTATGACGAAAATTAAATTATCTAATTTTTCTCTTGATGCTAGAGAGATTGATCCTAAGGATTCTGGTTCATCCATCTCACCATCACCACAAAACATCCATATTTTTCTATCAGGTTGGTTTTTTAATAACCCCCTTTGCTCTAGGTACTTCATTACATGAGCTTGATATATAGCCATAATTGGTCCCAAACCCATAGAAACAGTTGGAAATTGCCAGTAATCCGGCATCAACCATGGATGTGGATATGACGAAAGTCCTTTTCCTTCAATCTCTTGTCTAAAATTATCTAACTGGTTACTCGATAATCTGCCCTCTAAAAAGGATCTTGCATATATGCCTGGAGAAGAGTGCCCTTGGTAGTAAATCATATCTGCATAATTGCCGCCCCTAAAGAAATGATTAAAACCAACTTCGTATAAAGTTGATGCAGATGAGTAGGTAGAGATATGTCCACCTAAATCAAGTTCCTTATTAGCTTTAAGTACTGTTACTAACGCATTCCATCTAATGTAATGGCGAATTTTCTCTTCTATATACCAATCACCTGGATATTCTTTTTCTACATATTTTGAAATAGAATTTATAAAAGGAAGTTCATATAAGTTTTTTTCAATAAGTCCTTTATTATCGAGATGCTGTATGAAACTTTTAGCAATTGCCTTTACATGATCTGAACCTTCCAATAGTCTTAAATCTTCAATAGCATCAATCCAGTCATTCAAATCAGAATTCAAATTATCATTTGGTAGATGTTCAGACATATATTTATAAGGATTTTACAACATAAGTGATCCTAAAATAATTAATCTAGATTAAATTCTTGAATATTGGGATTTTTTTACAGCAGAAACGCAATTTATACATTTTTTTTGAACATAGTTCTTGTATTGTCTTTAAAAATAGAATTCTTAATGTAAAATGGTATTTTATGAAAAATTTTCTCCGTATATTGATTTCAGTATTTATATTACCTGCGTATCTGATTGCGGACGGCAGTAATATGGATAGCAATAATGAAGAAAATCCAGAGGTTAAGGAAGAGAGAACTGAAGATCAATATCAGGATGGCTGTTCTAATGATCTAGATGACGATAACGATGGAAGCATTGATGACGATGATGATGATTGCGAAGAAGCTGTAATAGCACCAAATTTGGATGAACTTTTACCTGGTGGAGACGTAGGAAGTTTATTAGTGTGGCTTTTAGGATTTTCAGCTGTTAGTGGTGATGATAGCTCAGATCCAACACCGGATCCAACACCTGCACCAACACCTGCACCAACACCAGAACCTACACCGGAACCTACACCGGAACCTACACCAGAACCAACACCGGAACCAACACCAGAACCTACTCCTGAACCAACACCGGAACCAACACCAGAACCTACTCCTGAACCAACACCGGAACCGACACCAGAACCAACACCGGAACCAACACCAGAACCAACACCAGAACCTACTCCTGAACCAACACCTGATCCTGGCACAGGTACTGGAACTGGAACTGGAACTGGAACTGGAACTGGAACCGGAACCGGAACCGGAACAGGCACCTAGAAATTTACCTATACATTTCTATTAATTCGATTAATTTATTTTTTCTTATTAGTAATTGAGCTGGGTCTTTCGTAAATGGTCTCCATTTATATCTGTACAGATTATTATTACTAAAAATACTAAATGGGATTGTAAAATTTAATCCTTTATCAAATGACCCTTCTCCAAAATTTTGTTTAGATACATTTGTTGAGCTTGCAAAAACTCCGAATTTTACACCATTTGAGAAGTATCTATCAATGGACAATGTAAAACCTTCATCTCCCGCTAAGTACTCGCCAAAACTTAAATTCCATATTGTTCTACTAAAGTCATTCTTATAATAAAGATTGAATCTATTGAAGCTGTTTGAGAAATCACGGTGATTAAATCTCATTTCATAATCCCTTTTGTAAGCTTTATTTATCTCAAAACCAAACCCAATTTTAGATCTTTGAGGAAAGAATAAATATTCATATACAATACCTGAGAACATTTCCTCTAAATAACCAATGGATATCATATTAAAATTTTTGTTGTCACCATGAAAGTAATCAAGCTGTAGTCTTCCGATCTTTAAACCATCACTATAATTTAAAAGATATTGTTTGATATCACTTCTAACTTGTTGTGGAAATTTATCTACAGGTGGGTAAATAAATTCATCAAAATTATTTGCTAATGAATATTTTAAATCGAATGAGGCTATAAGGTTTTCTCTAAAAATTGCCTCCCCAGTCATCCCTAAATCAAGAGACCCATGAAAAAATCCTTCTCTTGATGCTATTTGAAGCCTTGGTCTTAACCCAATTGAGGAGCTTACATATGGAAAATTATCATTCATGACGTATTCTTTTATTTGATCTTTACCCATAGATTTTTTACTTAAATAAAGATTTTTTTCCTGAACTTTCATTCCTAAAGTTGTATATACAACTTCCAATTCATGATTTTTAGATTTTTGATTAATTGTTTTTACTGTGTCTGAAACTACTTCATCTAATTGATTCAACGATTGAAAATAGTTTTGTCTCAATACAATTTTTGTTTGATTAGTATTATTCTTTATCTCTTTAACGCCAATATTATTTTTTAAAAGTGTTTTTCGAATATCGTCATAACCGTCTTTTTTCAATTTTTTTACATCAGCAACTCTCTTATTAAACTTAGAAAAGTTATTAGTATTAGATATTTGTAAAAAAAAGTTTTTTCCAGCATTAGTACCAACTTTCATGGAAAAATTAGGATTAAATTCATAATTAAAGCCTAGACTCAAGTTACTATGATCAATAAGTTTTTTTGTTACGTCATTAAATGAATCATATTCTGCAAATAAATTGATATTTTTATTTACTTGATAATTTATATTTGAAAATAAACCTATTGAATCTGAGTTAAATGTATTATCAAAATTAAATTCTCCAGCTCTGTTTTCGATCTCATTATTACGTTTCAGAGGATTTTCAAAATTAATTCCGCCTGAGTAAGTGCCCCAACCTATTCCCGATGAAATTGAAAAATTATTAAATTTTTTGGACCCAACAATATATTCACCTGCAAAAATTCCAGATCCATTTATATCATTTAACCCAATAGCAATTGCTGGCCATTTTCCTTCATCTTTTATTTTAAGTTTTACATTGAAAGCTTTATCCTTGTAGCTTTGTTCTTGAAAAATATAATTAGGGTTGCCATATGCAACATATGGTTGATTTTCAAGACTAGAATATACAAGTGAAACTTCTAAAAAATCATAAGGGGAAAAATTTAAAATTAATCTTTTATCAGGATCGTAGTAGTTGTATGCAACTGCAAAATTGCCAGCTTCAGGTGTTGATGCAACTGGAGTATTCCATACTCCTGTTATGCCATTTCTATCTAATCCAGAAGACCCAGCTACTAAAAAACTAAATGTTAAAAAATATATTAAAAATAATTTTTTAATTATTAATTGCATTTAATGAAGCTGCTGCTAACAGCAAATCAGAGAGAATTCTTGATGAAACTGTAACAAGAGGTAGTCCTTCAATTTTTGAATAATTTCTTGGAACAACTATCGTATCCCCTGGCTTTATATCAATATCTGCGAACATATTTACCCTTGTAGCTTTACCATTAGAATTTACAATAAATACTCCGGATTTATCTGCATAATTAGTAAAACCTCCGACAGATCTTATGTAATCTTTATAGGAATTTTTAGAAAAGGATATTTCAAGAGCAGCTGGAGATATTACTTCTCCAATCACATTAACAAGGTTAGTTTTATACGGAACAAAAATAACATCGCCGTCCTCTAGGCCTAAATTTGATACTAGCTGAGATTCAGGACTTAAATCTCCTGATACTCTACCATCGAAAACTTGAGCGGGGTTAAGCAAAAATGCAATTTCCTCAGCATTTAGACTTATTGCTTGATCACTAACTCCATCTTGTGTTGATATATATTTTTCAAGAAGTTTTTGTCTTCCTTCTAAAAACATTCTTCGTTCAGCAGTTGCCACAGATTGTCTTTTTAATATTACTCCATTTGGATCAGCGTCATCTAGAAATCCACCTGAGATTCTATATAGTTCAGATAAAGACGAAGAATCTTCAAGAATATAATTTCCTGGTAAATTTACTGCCCCGATAATACCTACATTTATTGTTCTGAATCTTTTTTCTGGAAAATAAAGCGCCATTCTAGGTTGAAATTCAATTTCAGAATCAATTAATCCTTCAAATTTTACTGTTTCATCTTTAGTCACAATAAATGTTTCTTCAAGATCATAATCGAGAGTTATACCGGAATAATTTAATATTTCTCGGGGGATAAATTTTCCTGCCATAGGTATAGTAACTTGCCTTCCACCAAAAAAAACTCTTAATACAGACTTAGCTGGTAAACCATTTACACCGTCTATAAATACATTGCTATGATCATAAAATTCTAATCTTGGATTTCTAGATATAAATTCTTCAGATAACACCTCATCGTCAAAAGGCAGTATTTGCTCTTGTCTTAATAAACCGTCATTACTTTCAGAAACATATCTAAACCCAAAAGGATATGTATCTTTAGTTAATGGCAGCTGATCCAGTACGAAATTTAGATCTTTTCCAGCTAGACCATTATAATACCCATCATTGAGGGGCCCTCTAACAAATAATTCTTGCTCGTCAGGTGTGTAAAAGCTTGGTATGAATAGCTCTATAGAACTTGAATCTACTTTATCAGCAATAGATACTGGCTTGTTAATAAGAACATCGTCATTTCTAATAACAACTGCAATTTTTGAAATATTTGTATTTCTCTTAAAACCACCTGCATAGCCTATAATATCTTCGTAAGTTTCGTCCTTCATAAACTCGAAAATTTTTACAGTCTGAACTGCTCCTTTGAGAGATATGAAGTTATCTGTTTTTTGAATCAATAAGGTATCTCCGTTTTCAAGATTAAGGTCAACGCCTCTATCACCAAAAACAAGAAATTTATAGAGGTCTACTTCTTCAACAGATCCGTTTTTTCTGATGACCTTAACTTTTCTTAAACTAGCTCCATTTGTAAGACCGCCTGCATAAGATATAGCCTCAGATATTGAAACAAATGGATTGACCAAAAAAGTACCATTATTATTGACAGCACCTATTACTGAAACTTTTTTTAGGGAGGCTTCAACAATTGATAGATAAGGCTTTGTTCCTAAGTAAGCACTTTCTATAAGGTCATAGATTAATGTTTGTGCTTCACTAAGAGTTAAATTATTTAGAGATATCTTTCCAATTTCAGGAATGTTAACCATCCCAGATAAATCTACAAGAAGGTCATATTCTGCTTTCTTATTGCCTGTTAAGTTCAGTTTCAATAGATCATTAAATGAAATCTTATAATCAGCTTGAAAAGGAATATCATTAGAGATATTGAGAGCCGAACTTTTTTTATTAAAAAAGTCGTAACCAAAGTTTGCACTTTTTGGACCAGCTCTGTCAGAGATGTTTTCTAAAACACCATCAGTTAGAATTTTATCTTCAATCTCCTTCTTTTTAAGAACAGCATTTACACCTGCGCTGTTTGCTAGTTGAGTTATATCTTCCTGTTCTAAAAGCTTAAGTGCTTCCGGTGGTATATTTTGCGGTAATTGTTGTGAGTACAAGTTAAGTGAACTAGTTAGTAATAAAAATAGAATAATCCTCAATTTAATGTCCTCCTCCTTTCAATATTAGCTTTATGCCTTTCCATATTATAGCCATATCAAGAACTAAAACCTCAAACGAATTTTTGGTAAGTATTTTATCTATATACTCATATTCAAAGTCAGGCTTACCCATTTCTTCAGTGCCTTTTCTGATATGTCCAAAACCTAGCATACCACCTTTGACTAATTTTCTTGAGATATTTCCTTGATTTAAATCCCTATTATAGTGCATTTCAGAGAGAGTTCTTGGCCCTACAACACTAATGTCACCTTTCAATATTGAAAAAAATTGAGGGATTTCATCTAAGTAGAATTTTTTTATAAAGCTTCCAAGTATAGTACGGCTTTTTTCATTCCATTCTGCTGAAAATGCAATCCATTCTCCCTTTTCAGCTTTTTCTTTATCTATGTATTTCTCTTTTATAATTCTGAGTTTATATTTTTTAATTCTCTTACCTTTACTGATAGCATAATAATAAAATAATAATGGCCCTTTATTTTCTGGGATAAGAATTCCTTCAATCGCATATAGGATTTTAAGGACAAATAATATGGGAAAAGATATCAGACATACTGGAATGGAGAAAATTATGTCAAAGACCTTTTTTATAAACCTATCAGGAATACTCTCTAAAATAAATAAGTGATTATATTTTTCTTTTAATTCAGCAGAAGGAGGCTTGTAAGGAAATGCCTCTTTTGGTTCGCTATTTTGCATGATACATCCAACTCAGTGTCTCTTTAATATTATGTTTAAATTTTGATCCGAGCATTGTTTGCATAAATTCATTGTCACCATAGATATCATCTGGATCAGAT
>MDSV01076262.1_pt1 | contig 12514 bp, 9 predicted proteins | sample 810851 | NCBI WGS metagenome assembly MDSV01 (sample SAMN05326640, study PRJNA326480) | marine metagenome | isolation source: seawater | place: Atlantic Ocean: North East | collected 2012
GATTATCAATTTTATGACACTTCTACTGGTTTACCAACTCCAGTTAAATTCGATGTTGAAAATGTGTTTAAAAACTTATCAACTGGTGTAGGTTTAGGTGGGTCAAATGCTAGATTTGTGTACGGTACTGAATATAAATACAACGATAAAAAAATATCAACATACGATTCAAAGGTTGTAACTCAAATTTCTTCAAATGGTTCTTATAAAGATGACACTTCATTTAATAGTTATAACCAAGAACTTAACGAAGGTGACCACAGAAAAAAAATTAATGCAGCGGCTCTGCAAAACTTCTTAGGAAAATCACCTATGGAAATAAACGTAAGGGCACGTGAATTTCTAACCGGTGATGGAAATTATACGATTGGAAAAACTATTAGAATTGTATTTTTAGACAACACAGAAGAAGACCAAATTGAATTAACTTTAGATAATAAAAAATCAGGTGATTATATAATATGTAGTGCAAGACACACATTTTCAGGAGAAAATGCTTCTACACAATTATTATGTGGAAAATTAGGCTACTTCGGCCAGGAGTTTGAATTATGAGTTATTATGGTGATAATACACGTTGGTTTGTAGGTAGAGTTGTAGACATCAACGATCCGCTCAAACTTGATAGAGTTAAAGTTAGGATATTTGGCATTCACACTGAAGACACTAGTATGATATCTACGGCAGACTTACCTTGGGCTCAAGTTGCTATACCAACTACTGAAGGCGGTACATCTGGTCTAGGCTTTAACACACAAGTAAAACCTATGGCGCAAGTGTTTGGTTTTTTTATGGATGGAAGAAATTCACAGTTGCCTTTAGTTATAGGGTCAATTCCAAAAATAGAGTCTTCTGTGGGTGACACTAAATTGGCTGAAGGCGCTGCGTTACAATTAAATGGTAAATCAAATATTGAAAAAGCTTTTAACTTCTTTATTTCTCAAGAAGGTGGTAATTTTACGGTTGAACAAGCGTGTGGTATGATTGGTAATTTTTGTGTTGAGTCGGCTGCGTCTGCTAACAACGGTGATATAAATCCGGCAGCTGTTTCCGGTTTCAAAGATGAAGGTTCATTTGGTATTGCTCAGTGGAATCCAGCAAAAGCTGCAGGAGAAAGATTAGGAAAATTGATTACTTTTTCTTCAAGCCAAGGATTAAGCCACACTACATTAGAGGCTCAATTGTTGTTTGTTAAATATGAACTTGAAACATTCAGTTACTTTGGTGTTGGTTCATTAAGAAAATCTGAAACAGTTGAACAAGCAACTGAAGTTTTTCAAAATAAGTATGAAAGACCACGTGTAGATTTAGCAAAGCTTGATCAAAGAATTAAATTTGCAAATGAAATATTTAGAAAATTAGGTAGAGGAGGTTTCGGAGATGGCACTTGATTCATTGCCACGTGGTGGAGGTACTGTTATAATATTAAGTCAAACACCTCTTTCTATTACGAGTGTTGTCGGTAGAATAAGAGAAGGTGTTCCATTTCAAACTAAAATTGAAGGATTTAGACTAGAAAATGATAGAATCATACTGCCAACGTATTATCAAACAGCAACAGTTGAATATGAGGTAGAAGGCAATCCTCAAGAGTTTAAACAGTTTGTTGGTAAAGATTTTGCTAATTCTTTCTTTGAAACTCAAAATAAAATAAGTGAACAAACTACACAGGTATTTGAAGATGCGCAATTTGATAAAATTAATAATGAAGGTGTTACACTAAAAGAATTTGAAGAAGCTGGAGGAATAAAATCATTACAGGCATTTGCAAAAATAGGCAAATCATTAACAAAAAGTCCTATGATAGCAATGGTAACCGAAAATGCAGGTGACGGTGGACTTCTTAAATCCGCTGCACAACTTACTGCAATAAAAAAACAAACTGGAGGACGAGGTGGAAATGGATTTTTGAATAAAAAAGTTACACATGCAAGTCCAAAAGCAGCATTAAATTCTATAAAAACTTTACTACCTAAATTAGAAGAATCTAAATTACTAGAAAAAATTTCAAGTTTAGCAGCAAGTCCAACTAAAGTTACAACTTCTTTAAAACCAGAAAATACACCACAATCAAAGGTGGTAAAGCAAGTATCTCAAGAATTTAAATCTAAGTTACCTGCATTAAATAATATAGGATTAGATTTAGATCCACTGTCTGCGTTTGGTGGAATTGGTAGAGAAAAACTTAATATGTCAGCACAAGGTTTAGCAAAAAATACTAAAGGCGTATCTAGTATAGGAGCTATTAAAGAAAAGGTCGGAGGGGTTGCTGACGGATTAACAGACTTTATTAAATCTAAAGGACTTAAAGTTCCAAACTTCATCGAAGAAGGTGGAATTAAAACAAACATATCTAAACATTACAACGCTGGAAGTTTACTTGCAGATATAAAACCTTCTGAAAAATTTAGAATTAAAGATAGAGGAAATGCATTTATAGGGTTTAACACTCCAAATACTTATGAATTTGAAACAGTAGACTCATTTGAAGAACTTGAAACTGAAATGAGAAATTCAAATAGAGGACCAAAATCAAAGGATGATAAAACAGCAATAAGTGCTTTAATAGTTGGTTGGACAGGGCCTTTTACTGGTCCTCCAGAAAAAGTAAATGCACGATCATTACATGAAGTAAGTAAAAAATATGACGAAAAATTTAGAGATAACGAAGCTACTTCTACAGGAATATCCTCTCCTTTAGGTCTCGACCATGGTATACAACCGCATTACTTGATATTGCAAAATGGAAATTTGCAGAGAGGTAGACCTATTGACATGAGACGTTTTTCAAAATATGCTAAGATATCGAAAACCGGATTAAAAATAACATTTGTGGCAGGTCAAGATTCGCCTATAAACGAAAAACAATTTGAAACATTTGATGGATTTATTAGAAAATGGGTTAATGTATTTCCGGGAGGAGAAGTGTTTGCAGATTACGAACTTGATCAAAATTATCAAGGCCCTGGATTTAATGTAAAAGATAGAATAACGTCGAAATATAAGAAAGAGTTTTTAATAGCCGATCCATCTTCTTTAGAAGAGATGCCTTCTAAAGAGCAACAAAACTTAGTGAGACCTAAAAATATAGTAAAATCCATGACTACAATATCAAAGCCTATAGATTTTGATAAAGCAAATGCTGAAATTACTGAAACACTTGAAAGCAAAGAGCTTCAAGCAGATATTGATACAGCCATAAATAAATTTGGTGCATCAATGGGTTCTTTAAATGGTGTCAGTGCCGATAAGCTTTCAGCGAAGTTTGGAGCTAAAAATCTACCTAAAGGTAATTTAAAAGAACAATTTGATTCAAAAATAGCTGAAGCTAGTAATACATTAGGATTAAATAAGGGAACCGTTGATAGTATAACTGGAAAATTAACTAAGAACAAAACATTAGATTTAGATTTAGCTAAAAAACTATCTGCAAAAATAGGATTATAGGTATAAAATGTCAGAAGAAAAATTAAATCAATATGTAGACCCAAGCGAATTCGCTTCTCGAAGAGATGCAACCGATGGCAGAAATGACCCTAGCGGTAGGTATCCTAAAGCAGAATATGTAGGAGTTTCTTCTGTTAACAATATTGCGACTGGAGCTAGAACAAAGAATGTGTATTTAGGAGGTTCGGCACCCGGTGTTGATTTAGATTTATCTGATGAACCTGCTTCTAATTATACACAAAATCAAGTTAAAGAAACTGCAACTGGTCATATTATAGAGTATGATGACACGTATGGTAGAGAAAGAATTATGTTACGCCACCGCACTGGTTCAGGTGTTGAAATGCGAGCTGATGGTAGTGTAATTTTAAGTTCAACTAAAAATTCTATAAAGGTAGTTGCAGCTGATGACAAAGTAATAGTTGAAGGTGATGGTGAAGTAGTTTATAATGGTAACTTAAAAATGAGAGTTCAAGGTGATTTTGATTTAGAAGTTGGTGGAAACTATAGCGTTAAAGTTGGAGGCGATGAAGATAAACTCATAAAAGGTTCTTCAGAAAATATTATTGTAGAAAATTATGAAAAAAGAATAATAGGAAATAGTGCTAATATTGTTACAAAAACATCTACAGAAACAGTACTAGGTAATAAAAATCACATAGTTAAAGGTGACTTTGATAATACTGTAGAAGGTAAGTTATTAATGAATGTAAAAGATAATTTACTACTGACTAGCCAAGATGGCATAATTGTTTCTTCACCCGATGTAAACGTTGTTGCAAGTTCATTAGCAGTACTAGGTGATAGTGGAACTATAGGCGGTGCTAATATGGTTTATTATGGTCATACTGCACACATACCAAGGGTTAATGCCACATCCGTTCATGCTACTGCAATGTATGCTACAACATTTCATGGTGACTTAACTGGTAAAGCTGATAATGCTAATCAAGCAGATTTTGCAACCACTGCAGGACAAGCTCCTACCGGATCAGCTGGATCTCCTGGGTCAAACACGAATAATACTACTACCGCTGAAGATTCAGACACTTCACAACCTACAACTGCAACTATAACTGATTTACTTAATAATAGTGACTTAGGTGTTAGAGTTGTAGAAGTTGACACCTTTGACGATCTTAAAAATGCTGCAGATAGAACTGCAGATTATGGTGGAATATCTAAATTTGATTTAACAACTCAGGCAGCAAGATCAAGATTACGTGATCCGAATAATTTAAATAATGAAACATTTTTAGGTACGCTTATGTCCGACGGTACAATTGCAAAAACATATGCAAATAGCACTCCACCAAATTATGGTAGAATAGTTTCTGTCGATGACATAGCAGTTAGAGGTGCAGAAAACATAGGTAAAAGAAGTGCACAAAATAGATTATTTTCATCAACGTAAGGTAATGACATGTCTAAACCAGTAATAACAACTGTAGTTCCAAACGCAATATATAATCCAGTTTTTCAACCTGAAATAACAGCAAAAACTAAATTAGGTCCTGGAATTCCAATGTCAAGTTTTTTTGGTTGGAGTGATGCCGTAACTATAAATCAAATAACTAAAAGAAGTGATAGATTAACGTTAGCCAAGCAATATTATTTGCACGCTGAAGCGATGGCTACTGTAAATTCTACTATAGGTTCAAAACAATTTGAAGATTTCAAGCTAATTGTAAGTGAAGGGTTTTATCAAGTAGGACCGTCAGAAAGTTTAGATATAAGTGATGGAATATGCCATTTAAAAACAACTGGACAAGCTGTAGTATATGAATTAAGAAATACAAAAGGAGATATTGCTTTTAGTAAAACATTTGACTTAGCAGTTTACTGGGCAAATACTTTAGATTTCGAAAAGTTAATTTTAAATTATGACACATATAATCCAGATGGTTCATTACATGCAGATATTGTTTTAATAATGCCCGAAATTATTGCACCTTGGAGTGTAAGATACGAAAATATAGTAGAAACAAGGTTTAATAACAATGTTCAAACAACTAATGAACTTATGGAAATTTTGATATAAATAGAAAAAAATAATTTAAAAGGAATTATAAATGCCAACTCGAGCTTTTTCAGTAGAAGATGGAAACCTTGGTCTCACCACCATAACAACATCAAGAACTAGATCTTATAGCGATATAGACTTATCATTTACTGCTAAAGCTTCAGGTGACATTTTTAAAAAATCGCATGGAGCAGCTGTAAAACAAGCTGTAAAAAACTTATTACTCACTAATTTTTCTGAAAAGCCTTTTATTCCTAATTACGGTGGAGATTTAAACTCTATGCTTTTTAGATTAAGTACTGAAATAGATGACACTATGCTAGAAGATGATATTATTTCAGCTATTGAAACATATGAACCAAGAGCAGAGGTTGTAAATGTTAACACAGTTGTTAATCCAGATAACCATGAAGTACGAGCAACTGTTACATTTAGAGTAATAAGCACACAAGAACAACAAAGCGTAGATATATCTTTAACGAGGTTAAGATAAATGGCAACAACTATAAGATCAGCTGATTTAGACTTTGATACTATCAAGTCAAGATTAAAACAATTTTTACAGAAAAAAACTGAATTTGCAGATTATGATTTTGAAGCATCGGGTTTAAGTAATATATTAGATGTTTTAGCATACAATACTCATTTAAATGGATTGACTGCTAATTTTGCTTTAAATGAAAGTTTTTTAAATACCGCACAACTACGAAGTTCTTTAGTTTCACATGCTGAAGCTTTAGGTTACAATCCAAAATCTTATACATCTTCAGAAGCTAAATTGAATTTATCTTACACAATAAGCAACTCCGATAGGCCTACAAGTATATTATTAGATAAAGATACACCCTTTGAAGCATCAGTAGACGGAGTTACATATACTTTTCAAACAAGAGAAACTTTTACTGCAACTGATAACGGGAGCGGTTTATATGAATTTTTAACGTCAACAGGTTCAACCGATATTCCAGTGTTTGAAGGAACTATTAGAAAGAAAACATTTTTTGTAGGAGATACTTCTGATTCGCAAATATACGTTATACCAGATATCACTATAGACACTTCAACTATACAAGTGAATGTATTTGAAACAGCTACAAGCACAACTGCAGTTGATACATATACCAATATCAATAAAGCTGTTAGAATTACTTCAACTTCTACGCATTATCAAATAAAAGAAGTTCCTAATGGTTACTATGAAATTATATTTGGTGATGGACTTTCAACTGGTAAAGCTCCTGTTGCAGGTAATAAAATAGAAGTTGAATATCTTTCAACAAAAGGTCCAGATGCAAATAGCGCATCTGTATTTTCAAATAGCACTCAGTTTGAAAACACATTACAAGCACCGTCTGCCACATATAATCTTTCAGTAACAACTTCTGCTGGATCTGCTGGTGGAGCATTTAAAGAATCTATTGAATCTATAAGACAAAACGCTGGAGTAGTATTTTCTTCTCAAAGAAGATTAGTGACTGCTGAAGATTACAAAGCTCAAATAAACGCTAACTACGGTTCGTATTTAGATGACGTTATTGCTTTTGGTGGAGGTGACAATGACCCACCTAAATATGGATGCGTTTATGTTGGACTTAAATTTAAAGATAATATAACACTTGCTACTCAAGAAACAGTTAAAGAAGAAATAAAAACTGAGCTCTCAGAAAATTTAGCAATCATGTCAATTGATATAATTTATCAAGATCCGGTGTCATCTTTCTTAGAGTTAAGTACTACATTTAACTTCGATCCGGATTTAACTGATATTTCATTACAAGGTATGCAAACTAACGTAAATAATAAAATAAATGAATTTTTTACTACTAACTTAATTAAATTTGGTAAAGTTTTTAGAAGATCTACTTTACTAGCAGAAATTGATGACTTAAGCACCGCAATACTTAACTCTAAAATTGATGTAAAACTTCAACAGAGATTAGTTCCATCTGTTGGTTCAACGCTAAGTTATAAAATAAATTATCCTGCAAGGTTAGCTTCTCCAGATGATGAAAACCATACAGTAACTAGCACTAAGTTTACTTTTAATGGTAGACCATGTCAAATTAAAAATTTATTGAAATCTACTACATTACAAATAATAGGTGATGGCGGACAAACAGAATCAGAAAATATAGGTTCATATGATGAAATTAATGGAAGAATAGATTTAGTAGGATTTGCTCCTACAGCTATTGAAGGTGATGCAATAAAATTTTCTGCTACTCCTGCAAATCAAAGCACAGTAAGACCATTACGTAATTTTATACTTGATATTGATAAAACAAAATCACTATCAACCGGCGTGGTTGATAATCAAAACACATTAACTACTCTGTAATAAAATGACAATAAATTATCATCATAATCGAAGACCAAAAAACTTTTTAATAAGAAAAGTAAGAGATGCTCTTCCTGAATTTTACACTTCTGAGTTTCCAAAGTTAGTATCATTTTTAGAAAATTACTATGAGTTTTTAGATGATTCAGCTGGAGCTAGTTCTTTTGATGATGATATAAGACAACTATTTGCACAAAGAGACGTGCATGAATCAAAAACAGAATCTTTAAATTCAATAATATCTGAAATCACTGGTGGATTACCTAATGGTGACAACTTTACTGATGCGAGACTTACCGCTACAAGACTAGCTGAACTTGCAAAAAATAAAGGAACTCGATTTGCAACTGAAGAGTTCTTTAGAACATTTTTTCAGCAAGAAGCTGTCATAAGTTATCCAAAGGATGACATATTCGTTATTGGTCCTGGTGCCTATCCTGGCGTAGATATAGATTCTTCAGACGCAAGTGTTTCATTGATCGGTACAGAAAGTGGTAAAGTTATTCAAAATTATCAACTTTATCAAATATATTCAATATTAATTAAATCTGGATTATCAGTTAGTACTTGGAGAGAATTATATAAAAAGTTTATGCATCCAGCTGGTTGGTATTTTCAAGGTGAAGTTGAACTTCTAGGTCAAGGTGATTTTAATTTAGGTTTCATGGATTTAAATGCAGATAGTATTAGACCTGCTGCTTTTGCGTCATCCTTAGTAGGAGAAGCGATTTTAACACCTATCGCGCCTTTTGTAGAAATGACTGCATTATACGATAGTGGTGCAAGGTCTTATAGAGGGAGCTTAACGGATATTATTAGTAAGTATCAAGACTTAAGTGCTACTGATATAAATAAATTCTATCATAGTGTTGAACAATTAATTACGCCTAACTCATTCACATTTGATGATAGTGCCGCTAGAGATAGTGCTGGAGCAGCTACACCAGACTTCTCATTAAACTTAGAAACAATGGATAATGAAATGTTCACAAGATATACGAGTGACTCATCTTTCTGATATAAATAAAACTAATTAGGAATTAATTATATGACAAGACAAAATATTAGTATAGGTTCAAGCGCAAACGATGGTACCGGCGATACACTTCGTACAGCTGGTTCTAAAATTAATCAAAATTTTGCCGAAATATATGAAACTTTAAGCGGTGATAGCTCAAAGGTTTCTGCAAGTGTAAGCTTACAAGACTCAGCCATAAGGTATCTTGGAAGTCCTAATGATTTGCATGAAACTTTTCTTAGAGTAGTTACACCTACGGCAGATAGAGATATTACATTTCCAAATGACACTGGAACTGTTCTTTTAGATTCCTCAACTAATACTATAAAAAATAAAACAATCAACATTGCTGATAATACTATTACTGCTACTACAACGATAGGTTCAACTGCAGTTAATTTAGGAGGATCTGCAACAACATTTGCCGGTATTACAAGTTTACAAACTGAAACATTAACAAACTTAACTGGAAACTTACTCGTTAACAGTCATACATATATTACAGAATTTAGAGGTGGTGCTTCCACTGAAGGCATGATTCAACTTAATTGTGCAGTAAATAGTCATGGCCAAATAATTAGATCTGCACCTCATAGTGTAGGTGCAACAAATACATTGATATTACCCGGAGGTAGTACAATAGGTAACGACAGCGCAACTTTATTATCCGATATTGGTGTGCAGACTATTAGAAATAAAACTATAGAAGCAGCCCTACTTAATGAACCTAAAATAGGAAAAGCATTAAACGATTCATCGAGTAATGAATTAATATCTTTTACTAAAACTGCAAGTGCTGTTAATCACATAAATATTACTAATAAAAACACTAGCAATGCGCCAATAATTGGTGCGGCAGGCGGTGATGCTAATGTCAGTTTAGTAGTTCAACCTAAAGGGTCAGGAAATGTTGGTATAAGTGCGTTAAAAGCTACTTTTAGTGTTGACACTATAACTGCAAACGGCACGGTCAGCCCTAATCACACTTATATTATAGGTAATAAAGGATCTGGTGGGACTTTAGCAGTCGGTCTAGGTGATGGTGCTGCAGCAGGTGAATATAAGATTTTTACAAATAAAGGTTCAGAAGCCCTTGAAGTGACTCCTACAAATTTTGGTCAAGGTGCTAAATTTACATTAGCACAACACGACGGCTGTACCTGTGTATTTGATGGAACTAATTGGTATTTAGTAGGCAACCAAGGTGAAGTAACGGTAGCATAAGGAATAAAATATGGCAGCAATAATTACAAACCCATTTAAAAAGCATATGCTTCAATCCATATTTGATCAATCGCAGATTGACTCAGACGGAAGGCTATTAGGTGATAGCGCGGATGCATTTTTCTATATTGGTATAGGAAGATCGAGAGGATGGGATAGCGCATCTGATGCAGTCATACCCGATCCAACTAATACTGAATTTTCTACAAGAATGGCTTACGCCGCATTACAGTCGGTTAAGAAACATGAAGGTTCCAGTTTTGTAGTGCCAAGAAAAAATTGGTCATCTGGTTTAATATATCCTGCTTTTGATGATGATACAGCAACATTGCCTACAAACGGATATTATGTATTAACAGAAGATAATAATGTATATATTTGTTTGCAACAGGGTAAAGATGGAAACGGTACTGCAGTTTCCTCAACAATAAAACCTTCAGGACAAACAACATCACCATTCTCAACAGCTGACGGTTATGTATGGAAATTCTTATTTCAAATGACTGCAACAAGAGCTAATTCATTTCTTACATCTAACTTCATGCCAGTTCAAAAAGAAATAGACATGTCAACTACTATTGATGCTGCGAGAAAACAACAAGTCACTATACAAGAAGCGGCGGTTCCTGGCAGTATTGCTGGTATATCAGTAGCAAATGCTGGAGCTGGTTATTCTAATGGAACACACCCTGTTGTAATTCGAGGTGATGGAAATACTGCAAATGCAACTGCCACAGCAGTAAGTGGTGGAATAGTTAAAGTTGAAATGGATTCAGCAAGCGCTGGAGGTACAGGTTATAATTTTGCAAGTGCAAGAGTCACGGCTGGTTCACCAACAACTGAAGCTGCATTAAAACCTATATTAAGTCCACCTAATGGATTTGGAGCAGATCCGAGAGATGAACTTAGATCAACTTCCTTGATGTTTACGATTAAACCTGAAGGTGCTGCGGCTGGCGTTGTCGGTGCAGACGATTTTGTAGTGAGTAATGATTTCAGACAAATAATGTTAATTAAAAATCCAAAATCATCTGCAAATGGAAATACTTTTACAGGTACTACTGGTAGAGCTTTAAGATTTATAGAGATTACAGACTCATCTGATGCGAGTAACTTTTCACACGATGGTCGAATTGAAGGAGCAACAAGTGGAGCAGTTGGTCACATTGACGAAATTAGAGCTAATAGATTATTTTTTCATCAAAACGATTCAAGCGGTTTTCATGATTTTCAAGTAGGTGAAGCGTTAAATACAAACCAAGGTACAATTAAATTCATTACAAATGATTCAGACGGTATCATAAGATCAGGTGGTGAAATATTTTATTATGAAAATAGAGCACCAGTTTTTAGAGATGCAGATCAAAAAGAAGACATTAAAGTGGTAATAACTCTTTAGGGTATAGAGAAAAAATATGGCAACAAATTTAACAAATTCAACATTTTCAAGTACGTATAAAGATGATTTCCGTGATAGTGATGGTTATCATAAAATATTATTTAACACTGGAAGAGCACTACAAGCTCGTGAATTAACGCAGCTGCAAACAATTCTCCAGAACCAAATTTCGAGATTTGGTAATAATGTATTTAAAGAAGGTTCATTGGTTAAACCCGGCGGCGTTAACATTAATCCAAAATTTGAATATGTTAGATTAAATGTTACAAATCACCCTGCAACAGATTTAGCCGACTACGTAGGAGTTGAATTTGAAGGAACAGATTCACTAATAAAAGCAGTAGTTTTACGTGCTGAAGCTGCAACGGCCAGCGATCCTGTGACACTTTATGTTCGTTATACTTCAACTACTGGTGAAACTACTCAAAGCAGCACAACTACTAAACGTTTTCGAAAAAATGAATTGTTAACAGGCGGTTCATTTACATTACAAGTTGAAAATGATGTAAACACTGATGCGGTTGGTGTTGGAACAATAGTCAATCTAGCAGCAGGAATTTATTACACTAGAGGTCATTTTGTATTTACTGAAGACCAATCTAAAATCATATCAAAATACACTGATGATGTTACAACCGATGTAGGTTATCAAATACTTGAAGATATTGTAACTACTGCCGATGACACCGGATTGTTTGATAATCAAGGTGCCACTCCAAATGAAACTGCGCCAGGCGCTGATAGATATAGAATTCGACTTGTGGCAGCTGAGAAAAAAGATGTTACGGGTGCAAATGATAACTTCATATTTGTAGCATCGATTACGAATAGTGTAATTTTTAAAGCCATAAATGAAAATGACGCGTACAATATACCAGCTAAAATGATATCTGAAAGAATAAAAGAAAATTCTGGAGATTATGTAGTAAAACCTTTCATTGCACATTTTGAACCTGATTCTGCAACGGATCATTTATTATTAAGAGTAAGCGATGGTATTGTAGTAGTTGATGGACATAGAGCAGCAAGATCATATCCTACTCGAATTAGAGTTCCTAAAGTTAC